>Ga0209542_10005717_pt1 | contig 24641 bp, 26 predicted proteins | sample RifCSPhighO2_01_FD_184028 | JGI IMG/M metagenome (GOLD analysis project Ga0209542, IMG submission 184028) | Soil microbial communities from Rifle, Colorado - Rifle CSP2_plank highO2_0.1 (SPAdes) (version 2) | ecosystem: Environmental > Terrestrial > Deep subsurface > Rock core/Sediment ...
ATTTCATATCTTTAAACATAGTTTGGGCGGTATGCGACGACTCGCGGAATTCGCCATCTTTCTCCAACACCCCTGGGTGGACTTCAAATGCTCTCTTGTTCCACCCTAAGAGATGCAGCCCAGATAGGCGTTTTACGCGCGAGAGAGCCACGTAGCCCTGCCCAAACTCGAAAACTTGGCGCAAGTCCATCACGGCTGCATCTAAGCTAATACCTTGGCTTTTATGCACCGTAATTGCCCACGCAAGGCGCAGTGGTAGCTGGCTTACGCTTGCCAGTATTCTGCCATTATCTTCAATACTCCAGTCCATTTGTTCCGCATCTATTTTGCGCCCGTTTTTAATTTTAATAATGGGATGGCCGTCTAGTTTACTAAACGCCACAACTTCCCCAAGCGTTCCGTTTACGAAATGTTCTTTGGGGTTATTTTTTGTGAACATGACGGCCGCACCTATTTTCAGAGAAAGCGTTTGAGGTGATAAGCACCCTTTTTGGAGTGCCATAACTAACGCCTTTGTGCCCTTTGTGCGCATACTGAAATTTTTTGCTTCTCCGGGAAGTTTTTTTAAAATATCTGTATTTACTCTGTCTACGTCTAGGTTGTGAGAGAAAAGTTTTGGAATATTTTCTGGAGCTTCATGTGATTCTATTTTTCGTGCGTGTAAATGTTCTAGATGCATTTCATCAAATGAATTGGAGCGAATTGCAGATAGTATTTCTAAAAAAGGAAGGTCATCTTGTCGGTGTTGTTCCGTGAGATAGCACGCAATGGGGTTTGCTTGTTGCCATGCAGTGGCTTCGAATGCGAATGAGGCAGTATTGGTAAACCGGTTGATAGGCGGGAGTTGGAAAAAGTCTCCGACAAATATAATTTGCAGCCCGCCGAATGGCTCATGTGAATTTTTTACTGCTTTGCAAATTGCATCTACCATATCGATCATAGTTGCAGACAGCATAGAAACTTCGTCTATGATTAACACTTTTGCGTGTTTTATTCTTTTGGAAATATATTCTCGAGACGCTATGGCATCAATATCGTATGGCGAGAGACTATTTTTAATCCCTATTCCGCTCCACGAATGAATGGTGATGCCGCCGATGTGAGTAGCGGCTATGCCGGTAGATGCCGTAATGGCAGCATCTATTTTATGTTGCCTTAAATACCGAATATATTCGTTGACCGTATGCGTTTTACCGGCGCCTGGCTCTCCTGTTAAGAAAACATTCGCTCCTGTTTTAAAAATAGCGAGCGCTTCCTCCTGAAGCATGTTGTTAACTTATTTTTTTAACGGTGCATTCTTTGGTGCCTGCTGGTACGGGGATATTAACCGTCTGCCCTACTTTTGCGCCAAGTAATGCTTGGCCCATGGGCGACTCGTTGCTGATTTTCCCTTCCAGTGGATTTGCTTCATTGGAACCTACCACGTGGTATTCCTTGTCTACGCCCTTGCATGAGATGAGAACGAGGTTGCCGATACCGATGATATCTGTTTTTTTCTTTGCGATAACATGTGCATTTTTAAGCGTAGTTTCTAGCTCCGCAATTTCTTGTTCAAGACGAGTTTGTTCATCTTTTGCGCTGGAATATTCCGCGTTTTCGGACAAGTCGCCTTGTTCTTTTGCAGTATGGATAGCATCTGCAATCTCACGCCTGCGGACAGTCTTGAGATTATGCAAATGAGTTTGTAATTCATTCATTCCTTCTTTGGTTAGGTATTGTTCTTTCATAAAATAATTTTAGTGAATTGAAGTAGTGTAACCAACTGAGAGCATCGGTCAAGCTCGATTTATTCACATTTTGTCATTGCATATTGACAGTGTGTTCACTGAGCCATTGCCAGATTTCTTGTGCAAACGGAACGGCGTCTACATCCCCCGCTCCACCACGTTCCAGTAATACGGTTACAACTAAATCTGGATTACCGTAAGGGCCAAAACTGGTGAACCACGCGTGTGTTAATTCACTTCCCCCAATTTGCGCCGTTCCTGTTTTTCCCGCAATTGGTATAGGGAGGCTGTTTAAGGAACGTGCAGAGCCTTCTGTTACTGCCTGGCGCATTCCTTCTTGCACAATACGCATATTTTTTGCACTTACTGAAAGGGGGTGTTTTTTAGATGAGCCTGCAATGAGGTGTGGCCCAAACCATGCATTTCCGTTTGCAATTGCTGACGTGCCCACGGCTATTTGGAGCGGAGTTGCCAGCGCATCTCCTTGGCCTATACCGAGGTGATACGTATCTCCGATATACCAAGGTTGCCCGGTTGCTTGTAGCTTCCACTGCGGGCTTGGAAGAAAACCCTTGCTTTCAGATGGTAAATCGATTCCGGTTTTTGCGTCCCATCCGAATTCGCGAAGGTATTTGGTCGCCTTATCTACACCGAGCCCTTTTTGTGTATCGAGCCCACCAGCAACCATATAGAAAAATGTGTTCACAGATTCTGCCAGTGCTTTTTTTACGTCTGTTATTCCGTGACCACCAGTTTTCCAATCCGCAAACCTCCACGGGCCGACGGTGATGGCCCCTGTAGAGCGGACAGTAGTGCTTTCCGTGATTATACCCTCTTCAAGTGCCCCCGCAGCTAGGAAGGGCTTTATGGTTGACCCTGAAGGGTATGTACCATCGATTGCTCTGTTAAACAGAGGTTTGAGGGGGTCTTTGAAAATCTGTTCTGCGCTTCCGCGTAGTGATGGCTGTGAAAATGTATTGGGGTCAAACGAAGGAAAGCTGACCAGTGCAAGAATGGCGCCCGTTTTAGGGTTTAGTACAATTGCCGATCCTTGCACGGGATCTTTGTGCTGTTCTTTCGCTTTCGAGGTTCGTTCTGAAAACAGGCCGTATATAAATTGTTGGAGCGTTGAGTCAATCGTAAGCGTGATATCTTGCCCGGGGCTGGCTGGCTTTTCTCCAAGATCTGTTGTTTGTTTCCCTGACGCAGTTACTTCTGTGTACGTAATCCCGTGCTGCCCGCGTAGTGCTGCGTCGTATTTTTTCTCTATTCCCTGTTTTCCTGTGGCATCTATTGCAATAAGAGAAGGATCTTGGGTTAATTCATCCGCAGTTACAGAGCTGGTGTATCCAAGCACGTGCGCAAGAGCTTCTCGAAGCGGGTATTTGCGTACAAGAGAAGAGGCTAACGTGGCTCCTTGAATGGTAGAAGCTGTTTGTTCAATTTTTAGCACGGTCTCATGATCGATTGCTTTTGCGAGGAGTGTTTCTTGTTGAGTTTTTCGTGCCCTGTCGAGCGCAGCGCGTACTTCTATGGGAGGAATATCTGGCAAGAGCTCTGCAAGACGATCTAAAAGATACGATTCATTTTCTCTGCTGGGTAGCGTCCTCGGGTTAAACACTACGTCGGTGCTCGATATATTTTCTGTGAGTTGAATATGATTTTTGTCGTATATTACTCCACGTGGTGCAGGAAGAGTAACGGTGTCTACTCTATTATTTTCCGCTTTTGTTCGAAAAGTATCACCCAAAAAAATTTGGAGATATGCACTACGAAATATAATAATTGTCATGGCGCAAAGGAGAATTATATAGAGAATACCAAAACGTCTGGTTTCTTTTACTACGTTCTTTGATCCACCTTCGTAAATAATTTCAGAAGTATTCATGGTATATGAACGAGAGGGCAAATGTGCCTGCGGACGTACTAGGTATTTGTATTGCTAAAATATACCAGGGAATTTGCGACAGGGATGGAAAGTCCACAACTGCCAATATGCCGATAAGAGCTGCGTTTTGCAATATAATAATACTCATAACGCCTAGAAAAAACTTCCAAGAAAAGTCGACTTTCAAACCTTTCCAAAAAAAGAGAACGATATATGGAATAATAAACATAATAGCCATGCTGCCATGAGGGAGCGATGAAAAAAGTTCCAGAAAAATAAATGCAGTTAGGGCAAGTGCAGCAGGTAGTGGAGTTATGAGCATAATCATCAGCGGAATACTGGTGATGGCCTGGAACAACGAAAATAGGCGGTATTGACTAAGTATTTGGGCTATGAGAGCTACTCCAAGAAGCCCTACAAACAGGAGAGGCCGTTTCATGGCGCTACAAGCACTACTACAGCATCCAGCGCATCAATACGATACGGCACCTCTATAACTGCGTGTTGGTATGCTTCGTTCTCTTGCTTTTCAAAAGAAGAAATAGTTCCAATTACCATTCCATAGGGTACTGCTGGTTCTTTATTTGATGTGACAACGCTTTGGCCTGTTGTAAGGGTGATATCTCGTGGAATGGTATTCATTTCCAGAGAAGTTTGAAACCTACTTTCTAAGAGACCCCGTGCAGAACGGGATTCTTCGTCTTTTGATACTGTTTCTACCGTAACGGACGTATTTTTTGCAAACAATGTTTCTACGGTGCTCGCGTGTGCTGATAATCCCCTCGTAAACCCAACAAGAACAGAACCCATAACAACAACAGGTGCGCCTTCAGGTACTCCATCTGCAATTCCTTTATTGATAATATATTCCGACGTGAGGGTATCAAGTGGACGAGATATGATAGCAGCTGGAATTTTTTTCATGGAATCAAACGCAGGGGTGCCAAGTTGATTTTTTAATTTCCTATAATCTTCAAGTTCAGAAGTAAGACGTATGTTATCATGGCTTAACTTTTTTATAATGTCGATTTCGGCATCGGAAATACTGATACGTTCAATTCCTAATACTCGTGCGGTAATTCCTACAAAAATATCCCATGTATATCCGCGAGCATGTTGCATGAGCGGAGTTGCAAAGAAGCCTAACACTAGGATGATTGTGCCTAATGCGAGGAGCGCTCCAACAGTACGTTTTTTCATACATCTTTATTTTAACTCAGAACCATGCACGCTTGGCAAGAGTACTTCTTGTACGGCTTCAATGTCTTCTAGCACAATACCGGTACCTCGCACCACTGCAGTAAGTGGATCATCTGCTATATGGCAGTGAATTTGTGTTGCGTCGGTAATAACATTTGCGAACCCCTTTAAAAGTGCTCCGCCACCGGCTAAATAAATTCCTTGCTCAATGATATCTGATAACAATTCTGGCGGGGTTTCTTCTATGCATTGTTTGATTGCATCTACAATAGTTCCGATAGATTTTTGCATTGCCTCGCGTACTTGGGATCCACTCATAATGACTTCTTTTGGTAATCCGGTTACTAAATCTCTTCCTCGAACAGATGCCTCAAGGGCTTCGGAACTTTCATGTGCAGAGCCAATACGGATTTTTATTTCTTCTGCAGTGCGCTCCCCTATTAACATATTAAAATTATTTCTCGCATATTGAACAATATTTTCATTGAGTTCATCCCCTGCAATACGCAGGGTGCGATTCACTACAATTCCTCCAAGCGAAATGACAGAAATTTCAGATGTTCCTCCGCCGATATCTACCACAATACTTCCTGTTGCTTCGTGAACAGGTAAACGCAGCCCAATGGCAGTTGCCATAGACTCTTCAATTAAAAACACAGCTCTCGCCCCTGCGCGCAGACTGGCTTCTTCTACCGCACGTCGTTCTACTTCTGTAACGGAAGATGGAATACCAATTACAACTCTTGGGCGTGGAAGTACATGAAAACCGTCCTCGTGTACTTTTTGGATGAAATAGGAAAGCATTTGCTCAGTAACTTCAAAATCAGAAATAACACCGTCTTTGAGTGGCCGAATTGCTACAATGTGTGCGGGTGTTTTGCCAACCATGCGCTGTGCTTCTTTTCCGATAGCTAATACTTCCCCTGTTTTTTTATTAATCGCAACAACGGAAGGTTCGTTGATAACGATCCCTTTTCCCCGAACGTACACGAGCGTATTTGCAGTTCCGAGGTCGATCCCGATGTCTTGAGAGAACCTCCCAAGAAAGTTATTGATAAATCCCATAGCCAGAACCGCTAGTTGATTTGTGTGATAAATGTTGTGAGTGATTGCGTTTCAACTTCACCAGTTGTGCGAGATACAACTTCAACATTCCCCCCAGTTTTTTTAGATACTACTACTCTGTATGGAATTCCGAGCAGGTCTGCGTCGGCGAATTTCGCACCCGCACCCATATCTCGGTCATCGTACAACGTCTCAATGCCTGCGCGCATTAACTCTTCATATACCGCATCTGCAGCTGCAACGGTCGCACTATCATCTCTGTTTAAACTCGCAAGATATACGGTAAATGGCGCAACGCTTGTTGGCCAAATAATTCCCTTATCATCGTGAAATTTTTCTACGAGAACGCCCATGAGGCGAGACGTGCCGATGCCGTAGGAGCCCATATATACGAGTTGTGGTTTTCCGGTTGCGTCGGTATACGTATAATCAAACGCTTTAGAAAACTTTGTATTTAGTGGAAAAATATTACCAACTTCTGATGCGTTGTGCTGCGAAAAGCCATCCCCTTCTGGAGCAACTTCTTTATTGAACGCTTCGCCTGTTTCATTATGTACATAAATAACGTCTTCTCCGGATTCGCAAATAGTCTGGAACTCATGAGAGAATCCAGAAGTAAAATCTCCTCCAGAAGCTTTGGTGATTTTTGTAGAGTCCCCTAATCCTAATCTCGTAAACACGCGCATATATGCGTCTTTTGCTTTGTCGTAAAATGCGAGTAAGTCTTCTTCGCTTGTATGAAAACTGTACATATCTTTCATTCGAAACTCTCGCCCCCGCATTAACCCTGATTTTGCACGTTCTTCATTGCGGAATTTTGTTTGGATTTGGTACACCGCAAATGGAAAATCTTTATAGCTCAATCTATTTTTCTTTGCGAGTGGAGTAATAATTTCTTCATGCGTGGAATTTAATATATATCGACCATCGTTTCGTTTACGAGATGCATCGTTTGCTCCTCGTGCTTCAAACAGAACATCAACTCCTGTCCGGCCCGTTGTTTCCCACAGTTCAACTGGGGAGAGAGCTGGCATTAAGAGTTCAGATCCAAGCGTATCCATTTCTTCGCGGACTATACGTTCTATTTTATTAAGCGTCCGCAGTCCAATTGGCAAAAACGTATATACGCCAGACATCACCTGGTCGATGAATCCACCTTTTTGTAAGAGGGTTGCATTAATAGAATCAAACGCCTTTGCGTCTTTATTTGTTTTGAGAAAATAGGAAGAATATTTCATAGGTTAAAAGTATCGGTGAACGTCTTTAAATGTGATGGCGATCATAAGCCCGATTAAAAGAACAAATCCCGCCGTATGGACGTATGACTCGATATTTCCCGGTACTCGTTTGCCAAATAGCTTTTCTATGATGACGAACAATATTCGACCGCCATCAAGTGCCGGAAGCGGCAAAATATTGATGATCGCAAGATTAATACTAATCATCGCAGCAAATTCAAGGAAATACGATAATCCAAGTGAAGCGGCTTCTTTGGTGTATATTGCAATACCAATTGGGCCCGTGAGTACCTGACCCACGCTTTCTTTTCGAAATAGTTTTTGAATGAGCCCTGCAAATTGGTCAACAATTGCACCCGACATAAATGCTGTTCGCTTTACCCCCTCTACAGGGGCCATGAGCCATGAGGTTTTGAGCAATCCTGTTTCTCCAAGTCCTATCCCAAGTGCGCCTTCTCCTTCTGGTGGATTCACCCGAGGTGTTATAGAAATTTGCATATGCTGCCCGGCGCGTTCAATTTCCGCAGTAATTTCTGTTCCTGCTAATTGTTTTGTAAGTTCTTGGATTTGAGCAACTGTGGGTTTTTCTATGTCTGCATATCGTACGATCCGATCATATGGCTGCATATGCGCCTGTGCAGCAGGGGAATTTGGGGAAATATCCAATACATACGTCATAATATTTGTAAGCGTTCCCCTGTTTTCTGGAGTTGCGATAGTAGGTGCGCCAATTCCGCTTTCAAACGCAAGTAACACAGCTGCAAGTACGAGGTTCATAATCACTCCCGCTGATAAAATAGCAATTCGCCATAGGGCGCTTTTACTCGCGAAACTTGTTGATGAGGGAGTTTCTTCATCCATGTTTTCTCCTTCAATTTTTACAAACCCGCCCAAGGGTAACAAGTTGAATGAATACAGTGTTCCTCTCCACATTTTGGAAAATAGCCTTGGAGGGAATCCAAATCCGAATTCTTCTACCTTACACCCTGCTTTTTTCGCAATAATGAAATGCCCCCATTCATGCACCAATACAAGTGCGAGAAGCATGCCAAGAAAAATAAGGATAGTTGCTACAACCATAGTTCTTTTAGGGTATCTCAAGTCGCCCCCACGCGCCAGGGGATTTCTGTATGAAAAAGCCCGGCCTGAAGTAGGTCCGGGCTGAGGGTTGGTTTTTGCTTCGCTGATGTTATGAAGCGTAGCTCGACTCGCAATCTTCAAACGATAGAGGCGCGTGCTCCGTGAAAAACTTTGCCGTGCGATCAACTGGTTCGTGCGAGCGAATTATACTCGCTGCTCGTTGAACAAGTTGGGCATCCGTTGTCTCTTCTGTCGACAGCGGGTTTTCATGCGTCATGCTTTGAAAAACCGCGCGCAATGACTGCAGTGCTTCGCGAAGTTCTGGAGTCATTCCATTCTGTGCCTTGATCATTGTAACCCCCATTCTTCTAGCAATAAAAAGGTCAATACACCCACCTAACCCCTTAGGCTATCTGCATTATACTTTTGAAATGTTTATGTGTCAAATCGTTTTGATGTCTTGTTCTTTTGCCTTTATTCGACCCTCTATATCTACCTGCACTTTTGCTATCAGTTCATCGAGGTGCTTTTTACCTCCATAAAAGTCGTCTTCTGAAAGAGTTCCCTTTTCTTTTTCTTGTTTTAGTAAGCGAAGCGCTTCGTCTCTCCCCTGGCGCATGCGGATACGGGCTTCTTCTGCTTTTGCATGGAGTGTTTTAATTGTCTGATTGCGCACTTCTTCCGTGAGTGATGGAAATGCGAGGCGAATATTCGAGCCGTCTACGGTCGGCATCACCCCGATATTTGCTTCTGTAATTGCCTTTTGGATAGCCGCAATTGCATTCTTATCCCAAGGGGATACTAAAATAGTGCGTGCGTCCATATTAGAAACAGAAGCAAGGCCTTTTAATGGGCTTCGCGACCCATACAGTTCGACTTGTATAGAATCAACAAGCCCTGGCTTAACCCTGCCTGAGCGGAGTCCTGCAATTTCTTTATCAAACCATTCTAGCGCTTCGTCTTTTGCGAGCTTAAAAATCTGTTCTGCTTGTGGGATGGGCATAGATTGTTACTTACTAGTATTTCTTAAAACGGCGAGCGATGCAAGGAGAATATCTGCGGCGAGCTTCGTATTACCCCCAGAATAATGAGCCGTTTTGTAATAATCGCGAAGCTTGATAGACACTTTAAACAACTCCGGACTCACGCCGCGTTCCAGTGTCATTTGGTGGATGAGATGTGATATTTCAAGCAACTCACTTTCTTGAAACGGCTCTGCGGGGCGAATGCTCGATAGCTTTTTCAGTGCCTCTTCGGAAGAAAACGTTGGTATGTTTTGGAGTATGGGATTTATTGAAATTATTTTGCAACGCGAATAAATAGTGGGAAGTACGCTTCGTTTGCTTGGCGCACATAATAAAAACCGGGTGTTTGTTGTGGGCTCTTCGAGCGTTTTGAGGAGGGCATTAGCTGCCTGTGGAAGCAAATGCTCTGCAAAAGGAATACACACTACACGTTTTGCAGATGTGTTTGCAAGAATGGTGCGAAGTGCTGAAATATCTTTTACGCGAATACGGTTTTCTTCACCCAAAATACTCATGGTATCTGGGTGTGCGTTTGCATCTGATTGTTTACAGGCATTGCATATGCCGCATGGTGAATCCACTTTTTCTTCACAGATGGCTGCTCTTTTTGCAAAGTTACACAGCTGTTCTCGTGTTTCTTGCGAATATGAAAGAAATAAAATTGGTTGCTCAGCAACTTTTGACGCTACCCAGTCATATATTTGTCCCTGAATCTTTTCACTGCCTATCATCGTTTTCGTTTTGCGAGAAAATAGAGAAGAGGCGGAGCTACAAAGAGCGATGAATATGTGCCGGTAATTGTCCCAATTGTAAGAGCAACGATGAACCACCTAATAGACGAGCCACCAAATACAAGAAGTGCAAGTAATGTGAGCAATATACAAAACGAAATATTGAGCGAACGGCCAAGCGTTACTTTAATTGCGCGGTCTAATGTTTCAATCAAGCTTTTTCCTCGTGCAGCTATGTGTTCAGATCTTAAACGGTCAAAAATAACAATCGTATCGTTTACGGAATATCCGAATATGGCAAGCTGTGCTGTTACAAACAATGTATCCATGGCAGTGCCATATATTTTTCCGAAAATCACGAAGAACGCTGTTACCAGGAATAAGTCGTGGACGAGTGCATAAATTGCGGCAAGTCCGAACTTCCAGGGTGATATAAACCCATCCATGCTTCTAAACGTATATGCCAAATAGATGATCAGAATAATAAGGACGACGACTACGGCGTAGATGGATTTTTCTCGAAGCTCTTTACCGATAGTTGGCCCGATGGATTCGAAACTGCGTTCCTCGTCCTTCATAAGGGATTCTTCCTTCAAGTAGTCAATAATAGCTTTGTGGCCGTTATCATCTAGTACAGGGGTGCGAATAATAATCGTGTTATCACGCGTGCCCAGCGCAGTTGCAGAAATATTGAGATTTTTTGAAATACCCTCTTGAGCTTTAGGGGCATCTTGTGGGTTTGCTTCTACCTCAATAAGCGAGCCACCTAAGAAATCAATTCCCCATATTGGTTTAATAATCACGATAACTGCAATGCTTGCCACAATAGTAAGTGCCGAAATCCACATCCATACAGTAGGATTTTTCATCATAGAAGCCACTTTTTATGAGTCCACGGCATGGTGAATACGAGTGCCAGTATCCCCCTACTTACCGTAATTGCAGTGAACATCGAAATAATGGTACCCAAGACGAACGTAAGTGCAAAGCCTCGTACAATTGATGTTCCAAATCCATAAAGCACAAAACCGGTAAGTAAGCTTGATACGTTTGATGCATTGATAGAACTCCATGCCGCAGTGAACCCCTCTTTAAATGCGAACGGAATCGTTTTTCCGCTCTTAATATTTTCGCGGAATCGTTCAAAAATTAAAATATTTGCATCTACTGCCATGCCGATAGACATAATAAAACCGGCAATTCCCGCAAGGGTGAGTGTTACTGGGACGAGTTTCATAATTGCAAGGAATAAAATGGTATAGATAATAAGTGCTAGTGAAGCAACTACGCCAGGTAAGCGATAGTATGCAATCATCCAAACAATAACGGCAAGTAGGCCGACTTTGCCGGCAAATAATGTTTTTTCAATTGCTGTTTTGCCTAAACTAGGATCAACAATGCTTTGCCCGATGAGTTCAATAGGAACAGGAAGTGCGCCAGAATTTAAGTTGCGTACCAGTGTCTTTGCTTCATCTAAACTAAAACCGCCTGTAATAACGGCCCTTCCATTTGTTATTTCACTTTGTACGGTTGGCGCGCTAATGGGAACGCCATCTAAGTAAATGGCAATGCGCTTCCCGATATTTTCTTTCGTGGTTTTTGCAAATAAGTCTGAGCCTTCTTTGTCGAACTCCAAACTAATAGTAGGAGTGCCTGTTACCTGGTCGAACTCAACAGCAGCTTTCTTCAAATTTTTTCCAGAAAGGCCGGTGGGTTCGAATGTTCCTCCTACTAGCTGGTCAATATTGTCTGCAGTTAATTCCTTTGGAGTTTCCCCTTCTTTGCGGAAATCAAGCAGGGGCGTTTGGCCAATTAATTTTTTCGCTTCTTCAGGATCTTGTACGCCTGCCAGTTCAACAATTACGCGATATTCGTCCCCTACTCGATTTGTTTGAATGAGCGGCTCGGAAACACCGAATGAATTCACTCTGCGTTCAATCACATCTCGCACGCCCGCAAGTGCTTCAGATGGGTCTTGGGTGCTGGTTTTATCGAGAGCTGCTCTGTATATGAGCCGAGTGCCTCCTTGTAAATCAAGTCCTAGCTTAATGTTTAAGTCCCTGTGAACGCTTCCAATTGTAATAGACGGATGTTTCGGGCTATCTACCCAAGCCGCCAGCCCAACGATAATAAGCAACACAAACCCCCATAGTAGTTTTCGTCTCGTGCTTCGTTGCATATTCTAGTTGTAAATGAAAAAACCCGTACAAGCAAATTGCTATACGGGCGTTAGAGGTTTTAAAGTTTCAAAATCAGGAAATGGGCTATGCTTTCGCGGGTTCTCCTCGGAGGAAGTTGAAGACCCTGCCCTGTTCGTAGTTCTTGAGAAGCGTGTCTGCGAACTGAATCAAGAGATGTTCTTCTGGTCTGTGTCCTCCAAAAAATCTATCAGGTGAATGAGGAATGTCGTGCTCGGGATTAACTCCCGTTCTCCACATGTACCAGGGTGTGAAACTCTGGAAATTGCCCAGAAGAAGTCTGTTGTGTCGGATATGATCCATCGTATCAGCAATCATTTCTTCAATTTTGGGAAACAAACCGCTTCCAGACCATCTGCCGAGAAAGAACATGTACTCAGGCATATGTTTTAGAAAGCCGAAGAGAAATGGGTCAACATTCCGTTGCCATCCCGTAGCCCACTCTGTGCTTGCAAGGTCATGATACGGAGTGGCGATTACAAGAAAGTCGAACGTTTGCCGGGTTTTCTGAATAAGCTCGGCAAACGGGAGTGGCATAACATCTCTGCCCGAGAACTCGTCAATACGACGAGGCGTTCGATTGTACATTTGGAAAACATTGGCGAACTCGGTAGTCCCCGCAATGTCACAGAAGTGCGTTACTCGCGGGTTATTTTTCGGATGAGTTGCCTTTCGATTGCCAATCTTCGCATCAATAAACCAAACGGGAGCGGCGAGGAGAAGCTCAGGAAGGAAACGTGAGGGTATCACGGTTTCGAGCGAGTATGCCCCGCTTTTGTCCGTGTTACCAAAAACGTTTCGCAACGCTTGAAACCCATCGTAGCATTCTTGTAGTGAACCAACTTGTGCACTGAGTCCGGCATTTCTGTACGTATCCTTTGCTCGTTCAATGCCTTGAATTTCTTTCTCGCCATCAAAATTTGAAATATCGAAAGAAATCTCAGGAATGTGAGAAAGCGCACTAAAGCTACTTCGCAAAAAATGCGATGTAGAGGTTCGATAGAATGTCGCAACGTTACCGAAAGCATCCGCGTCGTTGCCCCCTACCGTTGATGAGTAGTAGGCGTTCACAATTCGGGGAAAGTCCTCGAATGGTTCATTGGCCAACGCCTTCTCAACGAGTTCGGGAGAAATTCGTTTTCCAATCGATCGATGTTCAGTGCTTCGTTGGCTAAGGGCATGTAATGATTCTCGGCGAGACGGAAGACTCGTGAGATCGATCCCAAAATTCATGTTACCGATGTTTGCATGTGAAAGACTTAACTGAGTGTCCATGTCTTATCCTTTTAACGGGTTGTGAAGAGATCGTACCGAAACTGACACTAAAATAATACCGCCTTATACATCTACTTGTCAAGTAATATTTTCTATTATTGTTCGTAACGCAACTTCAAAGCGAAGCCTTGGAATGGTCACCGTTGCATAGAGTTATTTGTACCGTGGATTAGAGTATTTTCGCAAGGTCGCCGTTGATGATCACGGGCTGCACGGCCTCAATTTCTGATTTATAAAATTGGATATCTGGTATTGGATTATACAGAAATATTTTTTGATTAAGTACGTGCGCGAAGCCGATTTCCATCAGCGTATTGCCGCCAATGTAGTTCTTGATCCCATGCTTATCGAGATTCAACACTAATACCGCATCTCCACCCTGCATGGCATTCCAAAATTCCCGAATAGCATCCATGGTATTTTTCTGATGGATTTTTATTGTTTCTTTTTCTTCGTCTGTTTTTCCAATAAAAGCCTCATGAAGGTCGGTAACGTACGCATGATGTCCCAACGCCTTGAGTGCATCTCGAGCCTCAAGCATTTTCTCCGTGTATTGCATACTGCCGATAATTCCGATTTTCATAGTGTTATAACCTCTTGAAGCTCTTGTTTTATAATAGTATTCCCTTCGGAATCAAATAAAAACTTGCCAGTAAACTTCTTCCCTTCTAAAAAGAGTGGGAACCAGTGAATATCGTCTGCCCACATAGTATCAAACGGAATTTCATTTATATGAAACCATTTTGGCTTCATTTCTTCTGTTTCCTGGGGTTCTCCCGTAAACGATGTCGCATTAAAAATATGCACCTCGAGCGTATCGGGGTTGCTTTCAAACGTGAATTCCAATATGCCAATTTTTGTTGCATCCACTATTTCTATACCGGCCTCTTCCATTGTTTCTCGTCGCATTGCATCTTCAATAGTTTCTTTTGATGCTACCTTTCCTCCAAACCCGTTCCACCTTCCCGCCCCAAATCCTCGTTTTTTCATGCCCAGAAGTATTTGGTCGTCTTTTCGAATCAAGCAAAGGGTAAGAATTTTTTTCATTAAAATTTCTTTTGAGCGAAATTCTGAAATAGCGTACTGTACATCAGAGCATCTTCGGCAACTCGTTCATCTGTGCTTATGAGCGTCTTCTCTACTCCGCTTATCAGTCTTTCTAAATACGTATCTTGAATACCTTGGCTGCGTATTTCATCTTTTCTCGCAATTGCTTCTTCTTTAAACCGATTAGCCATTGCGAAAGACTTTCTCTGCAGACCTATGGCAACTCTTTTTAAGTCCATGGAAAGTGATTCGATGGCTATTTTTTGAGGGTTCATACTATTTCTGAGAAAAAGTAACGTGTAAGCTCCTCATATTTTTTCCTAATTTCTGGATCCTGGATTTCGTTGCTCGTATTATTTTGTTTCGGTCGGATATTAATAAAGGAATTAAAGTCTATATCCTTGCTTTCTGGGTCGATTCCGCCGCCCCAAACGTCAGATTGTTTAGAACCTTGTTCAAGAAGTATTGCCTCAGATTCAAAATGTTTATCTGCACCCGCTGAACAAACCCTTTTTTCTATGTCGATGACAGTTTTAATATACACAATAAAGCGTTTTTGAATTTCCTCAATTTCTTCTTTCGTAAATGGTTCTGATTTTGTGATGATCATAGTATTTTTAAGATACCATTTCTCGGGGTTTTATGCCTATAATATACATACCAGGTTAGGTTGGTTGCGGAATGTTATTTCTGCACCGATGTGCCTAACGGTGTTTGTGGATGGTTACCCTCACTGTTTTCTCAGAACTTCTCTGGGAATTCTGGAAACCGCCGCTGGTGTTGAAGTGGATTGACTACCCATGGAGCCAGCGGTTTTTCTTTTATTTTCCATGTTATTCCAAGGATAATCCTTGGAATAAGTATTATGGATATAGACTTAACGATGTCTGTATGATCCAATTCCAAAAAAACGAGAGGCCGTATAGTAGGACAATCACTATAAGTGATCTCGATAATGCTTTCGCAAAATAAGGATGTTTTCCTTTCGTTGTTTGAACTATAACCGTAGCAAGTGTAAATAGAAGCACAGAGGCAAACGTAATAGCTGTAATTGAAGCGTTTGTTAAAATAGATTGGGCAAGACAGCCAAAGCCGAAAAGACCGCAAATTGAACCTTGTACCCATTTAAAGACTAGTATGCATAATCCTGAAAGTAGCGCCGCACATAAAATTCCAGAAAAAATTTGAGCATAATTTAACGGTTCTTTGATGTTGTTCATAATTGGATAGTACTATTGTTTCAACATACCGTCACACACAATTTCATGCTTAAACCATTTTTCCTGAAATTCTACTGCTTTTTCAATTTCCTCGTCGGTTATACTTTTCCCTTTCGGCAATACGACGAGCTTATCGTCATCATCCTCTAGCCGGTGAATGATTGCTACTACCATTCCTTGTACGCTTTCTTGCGGCTGAGCCGTACCAATGTAGTAGGCATCAAGATTTTTACCGTCTGGAGCCGGGGTATCTGGGATGTAACCATAATTTACTTCATATACAAAGTCGTATTTAGGATGACGGCTGCCAATTGGTCTGTCGATAATGATCTCCACTTCTTTACCCAGAAAGGCTTTGGCAATTTCTAGAGATTTTGATGAACTGTCTTTCATAGTTATATATGAGTCTAGTTTTCTTGCTTTAGTAAATTACTCATCTTGAGCTTATATTTATCTTCGTTAAACTGAAGTATTCCATACGTTTTTACTTCAAATTCATGTCCGACTGAAAGTACGTGTTTTCGATCAAAGATCGATGTTGGGAAGTCCTGATGATTACCTGTTATTAAATACATTCTGTCCCCGTAGTTTTTTATTGTTTTCGCAAGCAAGTAGTCGGTGTATGAAACAGACTTACCTGATTTTCCATATGCAACTAAAAATTGAGGTTCGATTAAATCCATTGCTCCTTTGTCTGACGCCATTTCCCCAGTAGGTAAAATTGATGCAATACTTTCTATATAAGCGCGTTTGTTACTCATATCAGTTATACTTTTTGCGCCACGCAGAAATTCAACAACTACAGAGGATATGGTGGTTAGGGTACAGTTCGCGTCTTTTAGCTTTGTAAAAAAGTAATTGAATTCCTCCGCAAAATTACTTGCGTCAATAAATACATCAGTATCGAGCAAAAGCCACTTGTTTTGTAGGTTACTGAGGGTCTGATTTGTCAGTAGAATCTCTCGTTTCTTTGTTTTCATCAGCTAGGATATTTTTAACAACAGCGGCAAGTTTTAAGAAAGATTTAGGATTATAAGAAGTATGCTCTGTGGGAGCTTTTATGGGTAATTTTCCAATTTTTTCTTTTACCTTTTCTTCTAATGTCATACGTTCAGTATACCATATTTGGCATTATTTCCCATGGCAGTGTTTGTCACGTAAAATTCGCAAGCTCATCACGTGACTGCGAAATGTCATACACCATGACATTTCTTGAATTTTTTACCGCTGCCGCATGGACACGGGTCGTTTCTGCCCACATCTTTGTATGGGTTACGCAAGCTACCGTCGGTGGATTTTCCTTGCTCTGAGCGACCAGCGGGAGTCGAAGAGTGCGCGGCATGAGAATGTCCGGAATGATCGTGACCGTCATGATGCGAGTGCCCCGATGCTAACCCGTGCACATCTTGTGTTTCATCGTGATGCGCAATTCCACGAGGTTCTTCTTCTGTGCGAAGAGCTTCTGCTCGCAAGACGGTATCAAGCAGCGATGCTTTAATGGTTCCGAGTAATTCTTGGAATAATCTGTGACTTTCTTTTTGATACTCTACTAACGGATCCCGTTGCCCGTATCCGCGTAGGCCAATTCCCGTACGTAAATAGTCCATCGTGTCTAGGTGGTCCATCCAAAGCGAATCGATAGAGCGCAGCGCGGCAAACCGCTCTAGCTCGTTCATTCTATCTACCCCTAGATCTTCTTGTTTGCGAGTAAGTCTTTCTGCAATGATATTCCCTACTTCTACTATTACGGCGTCGCGAGAAGCATCTGCACCAGAAGATGTATGCTGCGCAACTACTCCAAGTAGTTTTGTTTGCGTATCTTGCGTAGGGATATTGGTTACGGCATTGAGGGATTCTGCAATTTCTTCCATATTCCAATTACTTTCTTCGTTTCCTACCGTATGTGCTTGCGCTAGCACCTCTGCTTGTTCATGTGCCAATTCTACAATACGTTCATGAAGCGCCAAGGCATCTCTATTTGGCTCTTTCCAAGTTCCACTTTCCAAAATTAATCTTCGAAGTGTATAAATTGCATTACGCTGTTTATTCAATACGTTATCGTACGAAAGTACTTGTTTGCGCATGTCGAAGTAATAGCCTTCTACGCGTTCTTGCGCGCCTTCGAGTGCGCGACTTACTAAGCGATTTTCAATTGGTTCATTTTCTGGAATTTTGAGGCGCTCCATCAAGCTCTTAATTTTTGAACCACCGAATACGCGCATTACGTCATCTTCCATACTGACATAAAACTGCGTTTCTCCGGGGTCGCCTTGGCGCCCTGACCGTCCGCGTAGCTGGTTGTCTATACGACGAGCTTCATGCCGCTCTGTTCCCAAAACGCATAGTCCACCCAGTGCGGCTACGTTTTCACCCAGCTTAATATCTGTTCCGCGCCCTGCCATGTTGGTGGATATGGTGACCGCGCCTTTTTGGCCTGCGCGCGCGATAATTTCCGCTTCTCTCGCATGTTGCTTTGCGTTAAGCACTTCATGGGGAACTCCTTTTGTTTTTAATAGTTGCGAGATATATTCTGATTTTTCAATTGCAATTGTGCCAACAAGAACGGGCTGCCCGTGTTCGTGTCGCAGCTTAATATTTTCTACTAATTCATGAAATTTTGCCTGTTCGTTCATATATACTTTATCTGGCTTGTCTACTCTCACCATTTTTTGATTTGTAGGAATTACTACTACATCAAGGTTATATACTTTTTCGAATTCTTCCGCAGATGTAATAGCCGTTCCCGTCATTCCGCCAATGTGGTCGTACAGACGAAAGAAGTTTTGGAACGTGATGGATGCCAATGTTCTGCTTTCTTGTTGCACTGCCACGTTTTCTTTTGCTTCTAGGGCTTGATGTAACCCTTCAGAATATCTGCGCCCATCCATGAGGCGGCCGGTGAATTCATCAACAATCACTACTTTGCCATCTTGCACAATGTAATCTTTATCGCGGTTATACAGGGTGTGAGCGCGCAGGGCTTGTTCTAAATGATGCACAAATCGAATACCTTTTTCCGCGTACATATTTTCAATACCAAGTTGTTTCTCTACAAAAGTAACTCCCATATCGGTGAGCGTAGCGGCTTTGCGTTTTTCGTCGATGTTATAATGTTCGTTTACTGCAAGCAAGGGAACCAAGCGAGAAAATTGATCATACAGCGTTGTAGAGTCTGTATCTGGAGCAGATATAATAAGAGGAGTTCTGGCTTCATCGATTAAAATGCTATCTACTTCGTCGACCAGTGCATAATGAAGGCCTCGTTGTGCCAAGTGTTCCAAACCTTGAGCCATGTTATCGCGCAGGTAATCAAATCCAAATTCGTTGTTTGTTCCGTACGTGATATCGCAAGCGTACGCAGCTCTTTTTTCTTCCGGACTTTGGCCGGCCATAATAATACCGACAGTGAGTCCAAAGAATTCATACACCGGGCGCATCCACTGCCCGTCGCGCGCAGCGAGATATTCGTTCACCGTAACGAGGTGAGCGCCTTTGCCAGAAAGTGCGTGGAAAATAAGGGGAAGTGTTGCAACGAGAGTTTTTCCTTCACCTGTCCTCATTTCCGCAATACTGCTTTTGAGGAGTGCTAGGCCACCCATCAGTTGAACGTCAAAATGACGCATCTTGAGTGTTCGTTTTCCGGCTTCTCGAACTCCTGCAAATATTTCTGCAACGTGTGCTTCTCTCTCTTCTAGCGGTTTTCCTTCCCACTTCGTGACGTAGTTTTTTAACTCATCGTCAGAAAGTGCCGCAATTTTTGACTCTAAACTGTTGATAGTTGCAACAGTAGGTCGAAATTGCTCTGCAGCTTTTTCGTGGCGGCTCGGCCCGCGCATTCCTAAAAAATCTAAAAACGCCATAGCGTTTACTTGTGTTCCTTTCGGCGGTCGTGGCTCGAACGAAGTTCTGATTGGAGTGCACTCACAGATTCATCGATTGCATTTTGTACTGTTTCTGCACTTCGTTCTGCGCGATACAAATGCTTGCCTTGTTCTATAACAATAGTGCAGCGAACAACATTCCCGTGCGTGTGGTGAGTATCATGAGAAATAGTAACATCTGTTACGTATGGCAACGCAAGGTGTTTTTCTAGTTTACCTAATTTAGATTCTAGTTGCTCCTTATCTGTTTCGCTCAATTCAATATGTTCTACTCGAAGTGAATGTTTCATAGGGTGTAGTTACTAGTATTCCTTAGCCTGAACAAATGTTCAACCTGTTCGCTGATGCCTTTTTGGAACGCTGCTCTTCCAAATTTCATCGCGCGTTTTTGCAGATTGCCCGGGTAGAATGCTCGTTCTATCCGCAAGAACTGCCGAATAGCCTCTGCGAGCGTCTCTGGAAGTTGGTCTTGGTAGAGTATTCCGTGTACGCCATTTGTCACTATTTCCAATATGCCGCCTTTGCCATATGCAATAATAGGTGTTCCGCACGCAAGGGCTTCAACTGCTGCCATACCAAAATCCTCTATTCCGGGCTGGATAAGGGCACGTGCAGAGCGGTATAAGTCGCGCAGTTCTTCTTTTGAAACCTTACCGAGAAATTCGGTGTATTTGCCTGCGATATTTTTTAGTCGAACTTCGTCGCTTCCTACCCCAACTATTTTCAGATGTAATCCTAGTTTTTCAGCAACATGGATTGCATGATCGAATCGCTTTTCCTTAGTGAGCCTACCCACACAAAGAAAGTATTCGCGTTTCAAGTTTTGTGCATTGCCGGGCAGAAAAAAGTTAGTATCAATCGGCGGATATACAACCACACTGTCTTTGCGATAATACGTAGTAATTCTTGACTTGGTATATTCGCTATTTGCAATATATGCATCCGGCCTTTGGGCAATTGTAAAATCAACCATGCGTAAGTAATGAGAGAGAAGGCGAAATAAAATATTCTTGCCATGGCGGTTGCTTAAAACTGCCTGGTAGCTATCCCATAAATACCTTGTCGGTGTATGGCAATAACATAGGTGAGGAACACCAGAGCGCGTAACCACTCCTTTTGCAAAGCCACTTGAACTACTAATAACAAGATCGTACGAAGACAAATCAAATTGTTCTGCTGCTTGCGGTAAAAACGGGAGCAATCTCCCGGGGTGTTTGCGAAACCACAACGGCATTTTTTGGATTGAAGATGTTTTTATGTCGTATGTTTTTCCATTGATTGTCATCTTCGGAACATTCCCTGCGTACAGTGCGTATACGTCTGCTTGTGGATACATAGTAAGCAATTCCTCTAAGACAATCTCCGCTCCGCCCCTGCGTATCAGCTCATCATGGACGATAGCAATCTTGGGAGGATTCGTAGGCATCAAAATATCGTATCGCATTCTGTTCGCTGTCGCAATGCACGAAAAAACGGAACTGATGGGTATCAGTTCCGCGTGTGAGTTTTGTGTGAAGGGTTTCGGGTGTTTGATCAGGATACTTCTCCCGAACGAATTTTTTCACATAGCGCATCCCATTCCCTCCATGACATTTGAATTATTTGTTCGGGTTTGATGCGGGCGAGAGAGACCCCGTTCTCTGTCTTCTGTAAATACAGGGCCGGAGGACTATATGGAGAGTAAACGATTTTTCTGAATTGATGTGTTTCTCGCGGTTTTTGTTTTGTAACCGTCCGTTCTCTTTTTTTACCCGCTTTCTTTTCCACAACTTTCTCCTCAAAAAAATGAGCAATGCAAAATACTCTAGCGCAATCATTACATCAAATTCTCATTTTATCAATGATTTTTTACCCGCTTATAAAACGTCAGTGTATTTGATCCGTTTTCAATACCCTTCACCGACTCCCAGTCGCTCTCTATTCCCTTCTCAATTTCCGAATACTCCATTAAGAACGAGAACCCTGTTTGGCTGTCCATGAGGAGCCAATTTGCATCTCTAAATGCTTGAACCATATCTTTTGCGGAAGGCAAGAATGTTTCGAGGCGTTTCGGGTTTGTGCGGGTAAATTCATATGCGTACCACCTCGGGTGTGCAATATCGAGCGACACGTGCCTGTCTGCCATGTATGCAATAAGTGATGCGCCGGTAAAAATATATTCGTTTTTTTGGATATTTTCCTTAGCCCATTGTGCCGCTTCATTCGCTGCGCTCTGGCTAAATTGCCCCGTGTGTTCAAAGAGGTATGTAATAAAATTGGATACAACTGCTGACCATCCGGCAACAATAATAAACGATGCGATAAGTAATCGTTTGAGCCAGCGTATGTTTATATTACGTGCGCTTTGTATGAAATATTCAATGCTAACCCCGGCCATAATGACAAGCGGCGGAATAAATTCAGAAATATAGTTTGCATGGAATTTAATCCAGTTCATGTAGAAAAATGCGAGACTGCCGACCCAGACGATAGCGAGTAGCCCGGGGGCGAGTTCCCCTCTCCCAACGTTGGGAGAGGGAGGGGGTGAGGGCCGTAATGTCGCTGCAGTCAACAACAACCCCGCGAACAACCACCACAACTGGCGAATGCCATACTGCATAAACGCTTCACCCTCATACTCAAAGAAGAACGAAAACGCCCAATAAAATATCGCAAACGGAATCAACCACAAAGTTTTTTCGATTATTCCAAGGCTTTGCCTTGGAATGCGAAGCGAGAATCCAACACCCAATAAAGACAATAAGATAAGCGGGAGTGATTCTCGAAAAAACGGCGTCATTCCCCGCAAAGAATATGCGCGCACCTGCTCGATTTGAGATTCTTCAATACTAGAAATACCATCTGATGCAGAATTTATTCCGATTGCTTCTACTATTCCCATTGTTCCGTACACGCTATATGCAAATGTGAAAAAGAGTGAGAGTACAGCAAAAAAGCCCAAGCCGACAATAAGAGTATTTCGCATTTTTGTTTTTATGGTTGGTGATAGCGTAAGTAAAAGTAAAACAACCGTAAGCCCAAGGCCGAGCATGCTTTTTCTGGAAGCTACGGCGAGCCCGATAAAAATTCCAGCAGATAGCAACCATTTGAACGCCCCGTTTTTTTCTTTCAGTGCATATGCGAGTAGTGCAATTCCAGATACGCCAAAGAAAATAGCAACTGGTTGCGTGTGTGCATACATGGTTGCCACCACTGCACTTCCGCACACTGCCCAAATACCTGAGGATAAAAACCCAGCACGCTTATTCCAAAGTGTTTGTGTGACAATAAATATTGGAAATACCAGTGCTGCACCTGCCACGGAAGATGCAACCCGCCCCGCAAGTGCAGTGTGCCCAAGAATAGCTTCCCATACGGCTATCCATACAATAACCAGAGGAGCTTTTACGTAGCCGTCCCCACCAGCAAATTTTCCTTGTAAAAGTGCCCATGCGTCATACAAATAATTTCCTTCATCTACGGTGTATGGAAGTGAAGTTGCATAGAGTAGGCGCATGCAAAATGCGACAAGTGCGAGGGCAAATAATGTATAACGCGTATTTATCGTGCGTTTAGTTGCAAATACATACCAGGAAAATAAAATAAATACAAAGATAGGTATAAAAGCTCCCAACCATAAGGCATATACATGACGGCTATCGTGCCATGTAGTAATAAACGTACGCACTGCTTCCTTAGCAGTTCGCACGGCGTGAATACCGAGCGGCACATTGTATGACGCGCGAAACCCGAGATCTATATTTTGCCTGCCAGAACCCCTAATATGTGCAACTCCGCCTGGGTACGGATCTTTTGTATTGGTATTTACTGCAATAGCATTCCCGTGGACGCTATCTGGGGAAGTTAGTGAGAAGAAAAACGGTTTTCTTGCAGAGTCTGAAATAGGATCAAAGGAAAAATCATAAAATTGATTGTCTCCAAAGTCTTCTGGATTAACAGAAACACTTCGAAGAGCAGATGGCGCACCTGCTGATTCTTTTAATTCAAAAAAAACAGGATGGGTGTTGTCTCTTCCAGAATACGTAGCTATAAGCACGCCAATGCTTTGTAGGTTATTTTGAGAAGCAGTAAACGTCTGCCCGACGAGATTTGAGGCTGTTATTTCTCCAGAATTTCCTGTAGTTGTAGATATGCTCTCGCCGACTTCGGAAACTTTAATGAATAAAGCAACAGCTAAGCAAGTTGTAAGTAATAAGCAGTAAGCAATTATAACATTTTTGCGCATAGTAAAAGTATACATGAGAATACTGGGAGAGTAATAAAAAGAAAAGCCCGGGTACCAAGAGGCACGCTGGGCGTTGAGATGAATGCGGTGGTTATTAATTGCATTTCATAGAAAGTAGACAATACTTAGCATCGCGGCGACTTGAATGGATTCGTTTTGGAAACCTATCGCACTGAGGCTTTGAGCGAGACTTGTAATCTTCTCAGCAAGAATTGCAATACCCGATGGCGTAGGGTGCGTATGTTCGAATAGAGTTTCGAGGTCAAACATAACGCGTAATAAGCATTCTAGTGTTGGGTTTTTATCAAGTATTTCTAGGCGGGCTCTAAAAGTAGAAAGTGACGCAAGCATGTTTGTTATGATGCGTTTTCGATCCATGTCATGTTCTCCAAAAGAAAAGAGCTCGTGAGTCAGGCTTAAACTATCCTTCCGAACGATGAACCTTACCATATTGATGTGAAAACACAAACCCCACCAATGGCGGGATTTTATAGGGTGTTACCATTTGTTGACCTGAATATAATTTCTGTAATACCAAGGATAATCCTTGGAGTTGTGCGGGTTAGTAAGGCTGACTAATAAAAAGAAAAGCCCGTGTACCAAGAGGTGCGCCGGGCGGTGAGAAAATGTTTCGTCGCAGTGCTTGCGATTCATGTTTGCAGAAGGAGCTCCCCTTTTCTTGAAATGTAACCAGCGTCTTTGAATCCATCGTGGTTTGAGAAATCAAATCCCTCAGTATCGGTAGAAAAAGCGTCAGGGGCTATTGTCACGAGCTCTCCCAAATAATGAGATTCTTCTTTATTAAGGAGAAATGTACACAAATCTCGGATTGCCGTCCCAT
>Ga0209542_10005718_pt1 | contig 24633 bp, 16 predicted proteins | sample RifCSPhighO2_01_FD_184028 | JGI IMG/M metagenome (GOLD analysis project Ga0209542, IMG submission 184028) | Soil microbial communities from Rifle, Colorado - Rifle CSP2_plank highO2_0.1 (SPAdes) (version 2) | ecosystem: Environmental > Terrestrial > Deep subsurface > Rock core/Sediment ...
ATCGGTTCACCTTTAATAATTGAATCGAAGGCCTGCGATCGGCCGACGATGTCATCTGATTTAATGGTCATCATTTCCCGCAGGGTATAAGCGGCGCCGTAGCCCTCCAAAGCCCAGACTTCCATTTCGCCGAAACGTTGGCCGCCGCGCTGGGCTTTGCCGCCCAGCGGCTGTTGGGTGATCAGCGAGTACGGTCCGACCGAGCGCATATGAACCTTATCTTTGACCATGTGATCCAGTTTCAGTAGATACATATAACCGATCGCCACTTCCTGATTAAACGGTTCGCCGGTCCGGCCGTCAATCAACTTAACTTTTCCCGATTCCGGAAAACCGGCGTGCTTCAATTCGGTTTTGATTTCCTCCTCAGTGACGCCGGAAAAGGGCGGCGTGATCGCCTGATAACCGAGTGTGTGGGCGGCGAGACCTAGATGAGTTTCAAAAATCTGGCCGAGATTCATCCGGCTCGGCACGCCGAGCGGCGTCAGAATCACATCCACCGGCGTGCCGTCGGCTAAATACGGCATTTCTTCTTCGGGTAAAATTTTGGCGACCACCCCCTTGTTGCCGTGCCGGCCGCACAATTTGTCGCCGACCGACACATTTCGCAATTCGGCGATTTCCACATGGATTCGCTTGGTGATGCCAGATTCCAGTTTATCGCCCCGTTCGCGGGAAAACACCCGAACATCGATTACTTTGCCCTTTTTACCGTTAGGCACCCGCTTGGAGGTGTCCTTAACATCGCGCGCCTTGTCGCCGAAAATGGAACGCAATAAACGCTCTTCGGGCGTCAATTCCGTCTCGCCCTTGGGCGTAATTTTGCCGACTAAAATATCGTTGGGCTGGACTTCAGCGCCGATCCGGACGATGCCGTCCTCATCCAGATTGCTTAATTTGGCCTCGCCGACATTGGGGATGTCCGGCGTGGTGATCTCCGGTCCCAATTTGGTATCGCGGACATTGGTTTTAAATTCTTCAATGTAGATGCTGGAAAAAATATACTGGCGCACCAGACGCTCGGAGATGATAATCGCGTCCTCATAATTGGCGCCGCCCCAAGACATAAAAGCCACCAGCAGATTTTGGCCGATGGCCAATTGACCGTCAACGCTGGAAGCAGTGTCGGCCAACAGCTGGCCGCGGGTTACTTTTTGCCCCAGGGTGACCGCCGACCGATGATGAAAAACAGTGTTGTCGTTGGTTTTCCGGAAATTGATCAGGTGATAAACTTCCGTTTCGTTGGTCTGATCATTTTTGACGACGATCTGTCGACCGTCCACCGCCGTCACCGTCCCGGCCGAACGGGCGATGATTAGGCGGCCGGAATCCTGTGCCACGCGGCTTTCCATACCGGTCGCCACCAGAGGAAATTCCGATGCCACGCACGGAATGGCTTGCTTCTGCATATTTGAACCCATCAGCGCGCGGTTGGCATCGTCATGTTCCAGAAACGGAATCAGCGAGGTTCCGACCGAAAACGGTTGGTAGGGTGCCACCTCAATTAAATTGACTTGATCGCGCGGCACAATTGTCGGGCGTGTATTGAGCCGCACTTCCACCTGCTCCTCAACCAGATGCCGCTTTTCATTGTACGGCACACTGCCGTGGGCAATCGCTTGCGTTTCTTCTTCCAGAGCATTTAAATAAACGATCTCGTCGGTGATTTGACCGTTTTTCACTTTGCGGTAGGGCGTTTCAATGATGCCGAATTCATTGATCCGGGCGTAATTGGCGAGATGTAAAATCAAACCGATATTCGGACCTTCCGGCGTGTGAATTGGGCAAATCCGTCCGTAGTGGGAGGTGTGGACATCGCGCACTTCCAAACCGGAACGTTTGCGGGTCAGGCCGCCGGGACCGAGCGCCGAAAGGACCCGCAGGTGTTCAATCTCGCTCAAGAGATTTTTCTGATTCATAAATTGCGACAATTGATTGGTGGTGAAAAATTCTTTGAGGCGCGCTTGCAGCGGTCGCGGACTCAAAAATTGGATCGGCAGAATGGCGCTGGAATCAATCGTGGACATCCGGTCTTGAATATTGCGCTTCATCTGGATCATGCCGATCCGCAATTTTTGTTGCAGCATCTCGCCGACACCGCGCACGCGGCGCAATCCCAGATGATCAATGTCGTCGCCGACCGCGTCTGGCGTATTGCTTAAAGTGATGATGTGACGGATGATCACCACCAAATCATCAAAGGTCAAAGTGCGATTTTCTGATTCCGTTGACGGCGAGTGTTCAAATCGGCGATTGAGCCGGAGGCGGCCGATGGTCGACAAATCGTACTTCTCGCGCGAAAACAGACCGGTGATGAATTCGCGCGCCGGCACGGCGGAAGCCAAATCGGAATCGCGCAGGCGGCGATAAATTTCCAAATACGCCTCATCGGCGGAGGTAGTCATATCGCGCGCCAAGGTTTTTTCCACATAAGGCCGCTCGCTTTTCATTTCCAGTAGGGTCTTAATTTCGTCGTTGGTGACGATGCGACCAGCTGATTCGCCGCGCTTCGGCGCGGCGAGCAGAGCGGCGCGGCTTTCCAGATCGGCAAAAACTTTCAGCAAATAAGAAAAAGGGAATTTACGCTTGCGGTCAATCCGCACCCAGAGGCAATCGTCGGACTCGGTTTCAAATTCCAACCAGGCGCCGTCCGACGGAATAATTTTGGCGCCGAAATATTTCCGGCCGCGGATTTCGTTTTCCGTAAAGAAGACACCGTAACTTCGGGCCAATTGTGGCACCACCACGCGTTCGTTGCCGTTGATGACAAAAGTGCCGTGTTCGGTCATCAGCGGAAAATCGGCCATAAAAATTTCCTGTTCCTTTTCTTGCTTCAACACTTTATTCACGAGCTTCACCCGCACCCGCAACGGCGTGTCGTAGGACAGTTGATTCAAAACGGCGTGATACTCGTCAAGGCGCGGCGGGTCAATAGCGAACCCGAGAAAGGACAGCTCAAACTTTTTTTCCGAATAATCTTTGATTGGCGAAAAGTCGCGAAAGATATCTTTCAGTCCGTCGGTCAACAGCCAACGGTAAGAATCCTTCTGGATCTTGATCAGATTGGGTAATTCCAGCAGCGGTTTTTGATACTGGGAAAAATATTTTTTCTCCATTAGTGCTTTAGTGCTGATGATTAAAAAACGACGAAAAAAGACGACGCCGGCCCGCCGGTTCAATTAAGGTATTATATTAACATTAAAATGACGCCTCACCCTCTTAATTTAAGCTTCAAAATATGGGCAAATTAGCGCAACGCAATCAGCCAGTAAATAACAGTAGTCATTCTAATTTACCAGTTAAATTTTGTCAATCTTGTCAATCACCGGCTGTGGATAACAAGAAAATCCGGCCGGCGCACATTGACCGTGCCCCGACCGGAATTAAATCGAAATCGAACCGATTTATCAGCTCACCGCTTCAAGCAAGTTTGCAGGTTTGGAGTTCCGGTCAAGAACAAAAGCGACCCCGGAGGCGAAATCGCCCAAATAACCGGAGGGATAGAAAATCTGTTTGACGCCGTCAATTGCAAGCGCCGTGGCAAGCGCCACTCCTCTTTGAACTGGTGCACCGATTACTTGCACGAGCGGTCGCTTTTCCAGCGGTTCCTGTGTCGCCACATCAAGACGATCCAGCAATTCTGGATGAGAAATAGGCTGAAGCAATGATGCTTCGCTTACCGTAAATTGCTTGAGCGCTTCATGGACATGCGTGCCAGCGCTTAGAGCACTGGCACGATACGTCGTCTCCCAATAATGTTCGAGGGGGCAGCCAAGGTAAAACTCAATTAAGCGAACGAGAGTTTCTTTGGTCGCCCGGGGCGACGGAATGAGCACCCGGATCGTCTCACCCAGATCGTTCCGAAAGAAAACGACCGAATTCATGTCAAGCAGATCGGGCACGGCCAATTGTCGGAATTGAGCGTTTATTTTACCGTCGCCGGCGAAGAGCGATTTCACGCACGCTTCGCCGGTAATATCTCCACGGAGACTCTGGCTGGTAAAGTGTTCCACCCTGAATGCTCGCCATAAACCTTCAAGAGCGTTTTCCCGAGGCGGAAATTGGTCCGAACGCACATTTGCGAATTTCGGAAAGATTTCCGTCCGCAGACATCCGGCCTGCGACCAATCACGCGCGTTGTCTTGCAAGATTTGATCACGCGACTTGTGGTCCAATGTAAACTTGATCCGCCGTACGATCAACCACAATCCGCAGGCAAGATAATAACTGCCGAAGATGCAACGCACGGTTAGGACACTGGCTACCTTACTCTCACACAAACAGGATAAGATAATTCTACTGAGAATACCCCACAGTATTCCGCCACCCATCAACCACGATCCAGGTGTCAAGACATACGACGCTTTTAGTTGGTAGAGTCGCAACTCGGCATACTGCGACAACGGTGCTTCCAAAGCCATATTTTGAGCCATTTCAGACCTCCTTCCGCTTAAGGCGGTTTAAGAATAGGTTTAGATTTCCAAAGAACGACTGGCCATATTCCTAATCATATCACTCCAAGGTTGTCAATTTTTTTCTCCTCACCATCGTAAGCCTCAACAAACTCTCAATTTTAAACAAACAACTAACATTCCAATTATCCCTGATCGGAGTTAAGTGGAAGAATGAAATTAGAAAACAAAAAATGAGTTAGAAAAGTTCAAAATGAAGTTTTAGTTCAGCCTCATTAGTGAGCTTGGTGACTTCGGCATATCTAATGTAAGATCGAAGGTTAAAAAATTCAACCAAAAAATTTATTTCGTCTTCGCATGGATACGGAAAAATAAAAACTGATTTGTGCAATTGTTTGAAACCTAATTCTTGAAGTTTTTCTCTCAACGTCGCGCGCACATTACTTAAATACTCGGGAATATCAAACGAGACCAAACGCCACTTCTTATCCCAAATTGGCGACTTCTTGATCTTTAGTGAGTCGATTTTGAAAGATAGGGCTTTTTCACGACCAGCTTCGGTGATGACAATGTTTATGGTGCCATCGTCGCGTTCGGCATATTCCACCAATCGCTCTTGATGAAATTCTTTAATGATCCGGTAGAGATAACTCCGGTTAATTTCTCGCCAATCTTTCTTCAAGGCACAAAAAACGCGTTTGGGCGCGGTCGGAGAATGAGATAGTCCAATCACCAAACCACTCAATAAGAGTAATAAAACTTTTTGTTTCGTGGGGCTAATGATTCTTCTTTTTCTCTTCTTTATTTTCTTCTCCATTGAACAATTATACCAGATATCCCCGATCGGAGTTAAGTGGAAGAATGGCGTTAATGAGTTTTGCTGCGCCGGGGGTTACGCCAAGCGTCAATCTTCCCATGATGACCGGACAAGAGTACTTTTGGCACGCGGAAATTTTTGCCGCGATGGGTGATCACTGCCGGTCGCGTATAAACTTCCCGGCTTGCGATTCGTTTTTCTTCAATTGATAATTCGTCACCGAGCGCGCCGGGCACTTGCCGCACGACCGCGTCAAACACCGCGAGCGCCGGCAATTCGCCGCCGCTCAAAATGTACGGCCCGACAGACACCTCATCCGCGCCCGGGATCAGCCGGCGCACGCGGGCATCAATCCCCTCGTAACGGCCAGCCACTAAAATCAGACGGCGATAGTGTTTGGCCAACCGCGCCGCCCAAACATTAGTGAAGGGTTTGCCGCCGGCGGACATAATTAGAACTTTGGTTTTTTTTCGGTCTTTACCGCGCGCACCGATTTTTTCTACGGCCCGAACGATCGGCCGAGCGCGGAGCACCATCCCCGGTCCGCCGCCATACGGCCGGTCATCCGCTCTTTTTCCGTCCGAAATAAAATCGCGCAGGTTGTGAACTTTAACGCCGATTAAACCGCGTTTGACCGCCCGACCAACCACCCCCGATTGTAAATAAGGGGTAATCAGTTTGGGAAAAAGCGAGAGAAAGTGGAAAAAAATTTGAACCCTAGGCCTTGAGGTCATCCATCACCTCGTCCACCGAAGCCGCCGCGGAAAAACCGTTGTCCGCGCCGCGCCGGCCCTCGGACCCTTCCGGTTCATTGATCTTTAAATTGACCCGCGCGTTGTTTTTCATCCCGGCGACCCGCAACAAAGTTCTGATTGCTTTGGCGGTATTGCCTTGGCGGCCGATGATTTTACCCATATCTTCCCGATTGAGATCAAGGGTCAGCAAAACGCCCATCTCGTCAACTTTTCTGGCGATTTTTACCTCCTCCGGATGATCGACCAACGCCTTAACGATAAACTCGAGAAATTCCTGATCGGAATGTTTTTCAGCCATAGTGAGAATTTAGAATAAAAAAGAATTCCTAATCCTGACTGTCTGTTCGACCGAACAAACACGATTAGCGTCAATTATACCGCCATCGTCGGTTTAGTCAATTTCGCCGGTTTAGTTTTTCTTTTTGGCAGAACATTGATTTTTGACCCCGGCACAATTTTTTGATCAACTAGTAAATTATGGACGGTGCCGGAAGTTTTAGCGCCGGCGGCCAGCCAATATTTAATCCGCTCTGTTTTAAACTGGCCCTGACCGCGGCGGGTATGGTAAGCACCGACAATTTCCAAAAAACGGCCGCTCTGCGGGCCGCGACGTTTATCGGTCACGACCAGCCGAAAAGCCGGATCGTGTTTCCGCCCCACCCGTTGTAATCTGATCATTAACATCTTTAAGAATCTAGGCATCATACACGATTGACAACAAAAAGCAAATTTGATAAGTTAGAGGGTGGATTGAGCCTTAACAATTAAACCCTTACTAAAGAAGGAGACTGACAATGCAGGTATTTTACGGTTTGGTTTGGTGTTGTGCGGCCGTTATTGGCGAACCAGAGTTCAAGTTTGAAACGGTTCAAGAAATTCAAGGCCGGGTTAACTCGGTTTTGGAAACTGCCGGATCTCTCACCTTCCAGGCGGAGATTGAGAGGTGGATCAAAGACCACGAGATGATCAAATATTTGGCGGATGTCCGGATGGACACAAGCGGTGTTGAGACAAAAGTTTTCAATCTTGCCACCTCGCCGCCGCGTCCGCTAGTGGTGGTCAAGAACGGCGAAACTGTCCGTCTTGATGACGGAAAGGAGAAAATTGAGGGCTGTCTTTACGGTAGCCTGGAAGTGACCTGGATCGGTCCGGTGAATTCCAATTCACCATCGTTTCGCAAACGGATAGGCTCGGGGACGATTGCCGGCACGGAAATTGTTGATGGTCTGACTTGTCTTAAGATTGTCAACGAACGGCAATTATCTTTCGGTACTCAAAAATACCGGCGGTTGGAAATTTACTGCATTGATCCCGAGACCCATTTGGTGCGGCAATGGGTGTCCGAAGAGTATGATTTGCCGCAGAACAAATTGGTGATGAGAACCAGTCGACGATATTCGGCGATGGTCGTCGAACCGGCGGAATCTCACAAACAAACAGAAAGTGGGGTAGACAGATGAAGAAAAACAGTTTGATGGTGGTGTTTGGCGTTTGTGTTGGCGTTTGTGTTCTCCAGGCCTTGGGCCAGAAGGAGGAAGCGACCATTCCAGAGTCAGTCGTGGAAGTAACGGCCTACGACACGGAATATCTGCCGCCGCGAACCGTGGCTGCGCAAGTCGAACGGCTGGGATTGGCGGACTTGATTCTCTTTGACCAAACGGTGAGGACGGTGCCGGTCATGATTTGGTGGAACCAATCGGCGGCAAAGCTGGAGGTGATGATTGACGGAACCGATGATCTTATTGTTTGGGAAGAAGACGATTGGCGAATCAGATGGGCGGCTAAATTTGTCCGGTTTAAAAATGGCCGTTTCGTTAGCTATCTGCCAACCATCACTGGCGTGTTTTTCAGCACGGACGACGGCTTCATCTTGGAGGTTGAGGCCGATGGCCAAGACGGGTATCGGGCGCAAATCGACGGAATGTCAATCGAAGTTGTGTCGAACATGGCCAATTGCGTTTGCTGGACGAGACCGCCGAAAGGCACCTGCACCAACACGCAATGTGATAACGGAGACGGTTGCGCCGTCAAAGGCAGTCCGGATCCGAATGCCACTTGCACTTGGCGAGCAACGGCATCTTGAAACCTGAATTGGTAAGGTAAGGTAAGGTAAAAACCCCGTTCTGTTTTTAGATTTGGAGCGGGGTTTTTCTTGCTTAAACCAGCGCAAAAAGTTATTGTTATTTTAATAACTATGAGTGGACGATACCTGGAAGGGATTCTTCGTGTTTCAACCAAGAGCGTGGGCTATGTGACGGCCGAGGGCGCCAAACGAGAAGAAGCCATTGAAATTGATCCGGTGTTTTTGGGCACCGGTTTGGCCGGCGATCGGGTCAAAGTTCTAATCCATTCCAGTAACGGTAAAAATGGTAACCAGACTGGCGAGGTGGTGGAAATTTTAGACCGGCGGAAAGTTGAATTCGTCGGCGTCGTGGAAACGGAAAATGATTTTTATTATTTGGTGCCGGATGATAAACGGGTTTACAAAGACATTCTGATTGACAAGAAACAACTCGCCGGCGCCAAGGCTGGCGATAAAGTTTTGGTCAAAATTACCAAGTGGGACGACCCGAAAAAAGACCCGTTGGGCGAGGTCGTAGAAGTGATCGGCCCGCCGGGCGCGCACGACACGGAAATGCGCGCGATCGTGCTGGATCGCGGTTTCCGAACCGATTTTCCAGCGGCGGTTGAACGGGAGGCGAGAATGATTAAAGAAAGGGGAACGGCGGATTTTTCGGCCGAGATAAAAAAACGGCTTGATTATCGAGCAGTGCCGACTTTCACGATTGACCCCGCCGACGCAAAAGATTTTGACGATGCCTTGTCATTAAGAGAAGCGGGGGCGGGGCGGTGGGAAGTGGGGGTGCATATCGCCGATGTTTCGCATTATGTCCGGCCGGAGACGAAGCTTGACGCCGAGGCCAGAAAACGCGCCACCTCAATTTATTTGGTGGATCGGACAATTCCGATGTTGCCGGAAATTTTGTCCAATGACCTTTGCAGTTTGAACCCCGACGAAGACAAATTGACTTTCTCGGCCATTTTTAAATTAAATTTAGCCGGTGAAATTTTGGACACGCGGTTCGCCAAAACGGTCATCCGGTCGCACCGGCGTTTTACTTACGAAGCTGGTCAGGCCGTTTTAGATAAAAAAACCGGGCCGCTGGCGGCGGAATTAACCGTCCTCAACCGGCTCGCCGAACAATTGCGGAAAAAGAAAATCGCCGGCGGCGCCATTACCTTTGAAAATGAAGAGATTAAATTTGAGCTGGACGCCGCCGGCCGGCCGCAGCGCGTGTTTAAGAAAATCCGGACCGCGATCCACTTGCTGGTGGAAGATTTTATGCTATTGGCCAATCGGGCGGTGGCCGAGTATGTTTCCAAACTGATCGGCAACCGTGATCAGCAATTTATTTATCGCATTCACGATTTGCCGGATCAAGACAAATTAAAACAACTGGCCGATTTTCTCCGGCCGCTTGGTTATCATTTGCCGTTCAAAAAAGGCGGTGTGGCCAGCGGCGATCTGAACCGATTTTTGGAATCGGTTGCCGGCCGGCCGGAGGAAACAATGATCCGGACGGCCGTGATGCGCGCGATGGCCAAAGCGGTCTACGACATGAAAAATATCGGTCATTACGGTTTGGCTTTTCCTCATTACACTCATTTCACTTCGCCGATCCGGCGTTATCCCGATGTGATGGTTCATCGGCTGCTGGAAATTTATTTGGCCGGTCAGCAACCGAGCGCGGTCTTGCTTAAAGATTACGGTCAGCTCGCGGCGCATGTTTCCCTGCGCGAATTGGAGGCCCAAGACGCCGAGCGTGATTCCATCAAATACAAACAAGCCGAATTTATGCAAACTAAAATCGGTCAAGTGATGAACGGCTTAATCTCCGGTCTGGCCAAATGGGGTATTTATGTTCAGGAAGAAGAAACCTTGGCCGAGGGAATGGTGCGGCTGACCGAAATGGCCGATGATTATTATGTTTTTGACGAAAAAAATTACGCGCTGGTCGGCGAACGGACAAAGAAACGTTGGCGGCTCGGCGATCGCGTCCGCGTTAAAGTCGTCGGCGCCAATCCGGCGGCGCGGTTGATTGATTTTAAGTTTGTCTGATCACTACTCCAGTTTTAACGCAAACGATTTGGTTGAACAGAAATCAACTGCTCCAGTCGTTGTTTTAACAAACTGATTAAAAGGTTCAATAATTTTTCAAGTTGGATTTTAAGTTCAGCCACTCTGACGGCATTGTCAACCGCAATGACCGGCGCAACGGTTGTTGGCCTTGAGGTCGTAGTCGTCGCTACCGGAACTTTGGTTAGTATGGGGGGCGGTGGAAGCGGAATAATTTTTTCCGGTGGCGGTGGCGGTTGGTTTTGATTCACCGGTTCGGGAATCGTCACCAACAAATTATTGGACAAGGGCGAAAGATTACCGGCGGCATCGCGACTACGGATAGCCACATAATAAGCACCGGGTGTTAAATTTAATAAATAATAAATTTCTACTGTTTCGGGCGAACGCGGCGCGGGTTCGTCGATCACCGCTAACGCTTGCGACCAATTAGTTTCCGTGATTGGCGTTCCCGAATGGTAACGAAGATCATAAGACGCCGCCGAGCCGCTGGTTGGATTGCTACCGTCTTGATGAGGCGCGCGCCAATTCAAACCGACTTGGCCATTAGGATAAAGACCGGTGAGTTTCAAATCCGTGATGGCCGAAGGCGGCGCGGTGTCGGACGGTGGTGGAGGTGGTGGAGGTGGTGGAGAGTCTGGATCAAGTCGGCGCAAAAATCCGTCGGCCAAGGACTGGGCTTGAAGCAGAAAATAATCAACCTCAACATTGTGGTCATACGGCCCAGGATAAACAATCACCCCATTGATTCCTTCTTCTCTTAACCGCCAACCTAATTTTTGGGTAAGTTTTGAATCCCAGGTTGTTGACTGGTAAGAACCGTTTCTTGCCGAGGTGGAAAAACTTACCCAGGGGTAGGCGCCGTTAAAATCACCGGCGGCGAAATCGGCTTCATATTTCTGCCAATCGGGAAGATAATACATCGTTGGCGACCGGGCGTCGCCGGTGCCGATCGGCGCGTAAGTAATTTCATTGATCGGGCAAACGACCTTTTCATCAATCGCGGAGCAGAGACAACTTCTCACGGCCCGGCCGTTCACGGTACAATTTCTCTCATTAAGTGGCAGATCTTCCCGAGCGTCGGAAACATTTTCGCCGTAAAACAAAACCAGCGAATTCGGCGAATATTTTTTGACGACCGCTTTCAACTCGGCGCCGCGCGTCTGCCAATAATCCATAAATTGAGCGTTGCGGTCCTCAGCCGAGCCATGATAGCGGGAGACACTGCGGTTCAACAAATCGGGATAGGCGCCGGCGGTCGGATTATTTTGGTAAAAATAATACCACTTTTTCCAACCCAAATTCCCGCCCCAAATTTCGTTGTCAATCAACACCACATCGCCGGCTTGGAGATTGGCGCGACGCACCAGGGCCTCCAGTAATTTTAATTCTTTCTGCCAGACCACTCCGTCATAAGCCGGATCAAGCGCCAAATTGCTCTGCTCGCAATTCCCGACCCAGGCGGCGCAATTGGTCACCGCGAAATTATCCCCGTCAAAATATTTTAAATTTTGACCGTTCGCGTCATGCGTCTGCGGATCCAGCTCTCGCGGATCTTTGAGAATTCGCCCGGGGCTGAAATGCAACGCCAAATTAAATCCGACGGCTCTTAATTCGCCGGCGCGCGCAACATATTTTTCCCAGGCTGGTTGACCAGCCGGATCATCGGGAGCCAGAGACGAATACGGCCCATGGATGCCAATTTGCGTAAAGCCAAGAGTTCTTAATTTTTCAAAAACCGCTAGATAATTGTTCCATTTCTCGGCGGTGGGCACATCTAGACTCGGACCCCAGAAAGTCAAAATTAAATTGTCGGCGGCTAGAGTTGTCCGGCTAAGACCAAATATCAGAATAAAGAGAACAAGGATTCTTTTCATCAGCCGCCTGATTATACCATTTTCTCAAGTCTTGGCATAAGAAACGGCCTCGTCAAATTTAATGGAGAGCAGGCGCGAGATGCCGTCCGATCCCATCGTCACGCCGTAAATCAAGCCGGCGCGCGACATTGTTTCGCGATTATGCGTGATTAAAACCAGTTGCGTTTCTTTGGCCAATTGCTCAACCATGTCGCCGTATTTTTTGGAGTTGGCTTCATCCAGAGCGGCGTCCGTTTCGTCTAGAATCATAAACGGCGGTGGCTGAACGCGCGAGAGCGCGAAGAGCAGCGCGATGGAAGTGAGCGACCGCTCGCCGCCGGAGAGCATTTCCAAACCGCGAATTCGTTTGCGTGGCAAATTAACGGCAATGTCCAGACCGGCGCGCGCCGGTTCCTTTGTCTCTTCGCCTATTAGTTCTTCGGCGGCGGTTTCGACCGCTCGGTTGAGTGAGAGTTCGACCCGGCCGCCGCCGAAAAGCAATTCAAAAAAATTTTGGAATTCCAGATTGATCTGCCGCAAACCGTCACGGAAATCTCGGTCAATTTTCTGCTTCAAATCTTTCGCCACTTGTTCCAGTGAAACCATGCTGGTTTTGAGATCGGCTACTTCGCGCGCCAAATGTTCCTCGCGCGCCGCCGCCGCTTGATATTCCGTGGCCATTTCGCCTGAACCGCCGCCGGCCTGTTCCAGTCTAATTTTCAACCGTTCTATTTGCCGCGCGCGGTCGGTCTGCGCTGTGCGGTCGGCAGATTCGGCGCCGGCCGGCTCAGCCGGCGCGGTCTTGATTGATTCCAAAAATTCCCGATCGGTTAAAGCCGTGACTTCCGCCAGAGCCCGATCAAAATCGGCTTGCAGGATTTTCCACCGTTCACCGGTCGCCAAAACGGCGTCCAATTTGGCTTGTTCGGCGGTAACGGCAAATTTTGATTCAATCAGCGCGCGGTCGGCGGCGCCACGCGCCGCCGCTTCTTGTTCCAGTGTCTGTCTGGCGGTCTTAATTTCCGTTTCCGTTCTGTTGATTTCCTGGTTCGCGGCCGCTAACGCCGCGGTGAGAGCGGTGATTTCTTTTTCCCAATTCGGCGGCGCGGCGCCGGCGCCGGCTTCAGTCCAGCCGATCAATTTTCTCATTTCCGCCGCGATTTGCTTGATTTTACTGAAGGCGGCGCGCCATAAATTCAGATCGCCGGAATCTTTGACTTGCTCCACAGCGGTCTCCAGATTTTCCGCCCAATCGTTCACCTGGTCGCCGGCGACCGTCTGGCGGCCGGCCGTGGCGGCGGCGGTTTTGACTTCCAGCAATCCCTCCGCCCGTCCCAATTGCCGTGACAGGTTTTCCCGTTTTTCCACCGCTTGGCGCAATTTTTGCTCCGCCGCCGCCAGCTGGCCGCGCGCCTGGCGCGCGACGCCGGTCTCCGGACCGCCGGTTCGTTCCAGTTGGGACCGGCGGTCCGTTAATCCGGCGAGGGTCAGCCGGCTGGCGGTCTCTGCCGCTGCCAACCGCGCGCGTTCGCCGGCCAGATATTTTTTCTCGGCGCAAAAATAATCGAAAGCTAATTGTTTCAATGTCTGCCGCCAGTCTCTCGCCTGTTCAATCTTTTCCATCTCCTTTTTCAAAAATCGCAGGTGTGGTGCAATCTCCCGCCGCAACGACTCCGCTTGGCGCAAATTGTCGCTGGTGCGGACTAATTTTTTCTCGGCTTCGGCTAATTGCCATTCGTACAGACGCAGACCGAGCGCCGTTTCCACTATTTCCCGCCGGTCCGTCGGATTGGTCGTTAAAATTTTATCCGCTTCACCCTGGCTGATAATGTGATAGCCGGACGGGCCGAGTGCGGCTTGGTGCAAAGTTTCGGTTAAATCTTTGAGGCGGACACCGGCTTGATTGATGAAATAATTGTTGGTGCCGTCGCGCTGAACTTCGCGCCGGATTTCCACCGCCGCGGCCGCGAGCGGAAACCGCGCCGGCTGATTGTCAAAAATTATCGCCACGGCGGCCTGGCCGGCGCGGCCGACGGCCGGACTGCCATGCCAGATAAAATCCTCACCCCGCTTGCCCCGCAGAGATTTCAGCGATTGTTCGCCAAGGACCCAGCGGCAAGCCTCGGCGACATTGGATTTGCCGGAGCCGTTCGGGCCGACGATCGCCACCACCGGCGCGTTGAAAACAAAAGTCGTTTTTTTGGCAAACGATTTGAAGCCGGATAACTCAAGGCGTTCTAACCGCATAGCTTAAAACCAACCGCGCGCCGTCAGCGCCTGGCGCGCCGCGGCCTGTTCCGCGGCCTGTTTGGAATGGCCGGCGCCGGTGGCCACCAGCTCTTTGGCTAAATAAAGTCCGACGGTAAAAAGCTTATTGTGATCGGGACCGATCTCGCTCAGTACTTCGTAAGTCGGAGTGATTTCGGCCTCGGCCTGGGCCCGTTCTTGAAAAAAACTCTTCGCGTCTTGCCAGCGCCGTTCGGCCATTACGGTCTCGGCCCGCGGTGATAAATTTTTATTAATGAATTCCCGAGCCGCGTCCAAGCCCCGATCAAGGTAAAGCGCGCCCACCAACGCCTCAAAAGTATTGGCCAGAATCACCTGGCGGGCGCGGCCGGTGTCTTTGGCCTCGCCTTTGGCCAGCAAGAGATAATCGTTCATTCCGAGTTCAGCCGCCACCTCGGCGATCGTCTGGGTATTGACCAGCGCGGCGCGGTAGGCCGTCAAGTCGCCCTCGGTCTGATCGGGATAGCGCCGAAACAAATAATCGGTGGCGACCAATTCCAGCACGGCGTCGCCTAAAAATTCCAGCCGTTCATTGTGCGCCCAATCGTCGCGGTGGTATTCGTTCAAAAAAGACCGGTGCGTGAAGGCCTGACGCAACAATGACCAATCCTGAAAATCCAGTTTGGTTTGGGCGGCGAAGTGTTTAAAATCGGGTAAATTATTCATCGGCTGATTACGCTTGTTCTAATTTTTTCAGCGCCTTGGTGGCAATTGGCAGAATGTCGTCATACATTTTCAAATTTAAAATCTCACCGACTGGAAACCATTGCGCTTCAACCAGTCCGCCCTTTTCTGTTTCCAATCGGAGCGGCTGGAACGGGGCCTCGGCTAAATAATAATCAACCCGCCGGCGGATTTTACCTTTTTCCGGATCGCGGGCGATATATTCATTGGCCCCCAAATCGGCCTTGATGACAATATCCAAAGACAATTCTTCTTTGATTTTGCGAATCGTGGCGGCGGCGGCATCCTCATTGGGTTCAATGTGGCCTTTGGAGAAAGTCCAATAACCAAAAACATCGTGCACCAGCGCTAAACACAGAACGCCATCGGCCGGCCGGTGCGCATAGACCACGGCGCCGCCCAAAGTTTCCACTGCCAGATCTTCATAGCGCGCCTCCGGCGCGCGCCGTTTTTTAGCCGGAATGTCATCTTTCCCGGGTTCGCCCATTTCTTTATAAACCGTGCCGAGAACACCGTTGACGAACTTGCCGCTGGATTCGCCGCCGAAAGTTTTGGCCAGTTCAATCGCCTCGTTGATCGCCACGCGCGCCGGGACTTCGCGACGATTGGCGAAGAGTAACTCGTAGAGCCCGATCCGCAAAACATTGCGATCCATAATGGCGATTTTTTCAAACGGCCATTCCGGCGCCGCCTTGACGATAATTCGGTCAATTTCCGCCCGTTGCTCCATCACGCCGCTAATCAGTTGTTTAACAAAAACATCTTCCTCCAGTCCGGGGGCAAACTCCCGCTGATTGCGTTCCAAAATAGTATCAACCGCCGGCGGCGGCAGAGAATTAAAATCCCACTCAAAAAGCGTTTGCACCGCCAGACTTCGTGACAAATGCCGATTGGCCATAACCGTTTAAATTTTCAAAATGACTATTTAGTTTTCAGTTTTTTTGCCTTGGTCTTCTTCTCTTGTTTGGCCAGCGCCGCCGCAACATCAATGACCGTTCGCTGGCGATAAGTGCCGCAATTCAGACAGACGCGGTGGCGCAAATGTGGTTCGCCGCATTTGCTGCACTGGGAAAGCCGCGGCGGCTTCAGGGCGTGATGCGAACGGCGATTAGCCGTGTGCGCCCGCGTGTGTCTCATTCTGACAACCATGAATTAAGGGTAACAAAAAAGGGGGCGAACTGCAACTGTGCAATTCGCCCCCCGAATTCAAGCCCCGGTATCGGTCAAAATATCGGGGCGAACTCTCGCATCGCCAAAGAACTTCTTTCGTCCCCATTAAAGCAAAACGCTTTCACGGAGTCAATGATCTTTCAAATTCTTCAAAAACGAGCGGCGGTGGAGCGGGGACAAGCCGTGGTGTCGCAAGGCGATATAATGCCGACGTGTGCCGTAGCCTTTGTGAATGTCAAACTGATAATTCGGATAGCGGCGCGCTAAACGAACCATTCGCCGATCGCGCCGAACCTTGGCGGCGGTGGCGGCGAGCATAATGATCGGGATAGTTTGATCGCCGCGGATGATCGTCCGCTGATTTTTATATTTGGCTGGCGCGCGCAGGCCGCCGTCCAACAAAACCCGGCTACGGCCGGGAGCAATTTTCAGGCGCCGCAGAACGCGGCCGATGCCGATTTTCACCGCCGGCACGATCCCCCGCCGGTCAATTATTTTTTCGCCAACCAGCGAGACGGCAAAATTCAATTTCTTGTTTCGCTGCGCTTGCTTCAACCAGCGAAACCATTGCTCGCGTCGTAGCGGCGACAATTGTTTTGAATCTCTAAGGGTTACCCTTGCCATTCTTATGTCAAGGGTAACCCCTGACATTAAAGCGACCGCCGCCACGGCCACCGGCCCGGCTAATGGCCCCCGTCCGGCCTCATCAAGACCGATTAGGTAAGTGGTTTTTTTAACCATTGATTGCTCTATCCTACAATCAAAAAAATATTTTCACCATGTTATAATTCGCCAGTATGTCCTTCGTCCACCTGCACAACCACAGTAATTACTCCCTCCTTGACGGTTTATCAAAAATTAAGTTAATGGTCGCCAAGGCGAAACAGCTGGGGATGCCGGCTCTGGCGCTGACCGATCACGGTAACTTATATGGCGCGATTGATTTTTACAAAACTTGCGTGGCGGCGGGAATTAAACCGATTATCGGCGTTGAGGCCTATATTGCCGTCCGGCGGCGATTTGATAAAGAGGCAAACATTGACAATAAACGTTTTCATTTGACTCTGCTGGCCGCCAATAAAACCGGTTATCAAAATTTAATTAAATTAGTGACCGCGGCTAATTTGGAGGGCTACTATTACAAGCCGCGGATGGATAAAGAATTATTGCGCCAATATCATGACGGTTTAATTTGTCTCTCCGGCTGTATGGCCAGCGAACTCGGCCGCGCCCTCGGCGCCGGCGATAGCCAACTAGCGGAACGGGTGGTTCAAGAGTATCAGGAAATTTTCGGCGCCGGAAATTATTGGCTGGAAATTATGCATCATCCGAAAATTGAGGGTCAGCTGGCGATTAAACAGGCGACGATTGAACTGGCGCGGCGGTTGAAACTGCCGCTCGTCGCCACTCAAGATTGCCACTATTTGGAGCCGAACGAGGCCCGGGCCCACGATGTCGTCGTCGCCATCGGCACGCACACGGACAACGAAAACAATAAACGTTTTTCCAATCAGGACGAAGATTTTTCTTTTATTGATCAAGCGACGGCCAAGCGACATTTCTTTGACACGCCTGAGGCGTTGGCGGCAACATCGGAAATCGCCGCGCGTTGTAGTTTGGAATTAGAATTCGGTCGCTGGGTGTTTCCGAATTTTGCCCTGCCGGCGGGCACCACTGCCGATCAGGTGATGACTCAAATGACCAAGGCCAAGCTGGCGGCTTACGGCCAAGCCAACCCGGCCGGCCGAACAGAGGCCGACGCGCGCGTCACCTATGAATTGGCGGTGATCATTAAAAAAGGGTACTCGTCCTATTTTCTGGTCGTCGCCGATCTGATCGCCTTCGCTCACGCGCGCGGCATTTACACCAACACGCGCGGTTCGGTCGCCGGTTCTTTCGTTTCTTATCTACTCGGCATCACGAATGTTGATCCGCTGGAATATCAACTGCCGTTTGAACGGTTTTTGAATCCCGACCGACCGTCGCCGCCGGATATTGATATGGACTTTGCCGACAAGCGCCGCGACGAAGTGATTGAGTACACCAAAACCAAATATGGCCTTGATCAGGTGGCCCAGATTGGCACTTTCGGTTCAATGATGGCCAAGGCCGCCGTTCGCGATATCGCCCGCGCGCTCGGCCAGCCCTACGCGGTCGGTGACCGGCTGGCCAATCTGATTCCTTTCGGTTCACAGGGTTTTCCGATGACGATTGAGCGGGCGCTGGCGACCGAACCGGAACTGAAAGCGCTTTACGCCAATGAGGCCGAGCCGGTGGCCAAAGACATTCTTGATTTGGCGCGAAAAATTGAAGGTAATCCGCGGCACATTTCGGTTCACGCGGCTGGGGTGGTGATCGCGCCGATACCGCTCACCGATTTCGTGCCGTTGCAACTTGACCCAAAAGGCGGCAAGGTGATTACCCAGTATGATATGCACGCCGTGGAGGATGTTGGGTTATTGAAATTTGATTTTCTCGGCATTCGCAATTTATCAATTTTAGAGGACGCGATCCGGCTGATTAAAATTACCCATGATTTAAAAATAAATATTGACGAAATTCCCCTAGACGATCGGAAAACTTACGCGATGCTGGCGCGGGGCGAAACGATGGGTTTGTTCCAATTGAACGGCAGTGGGATGACCAGATGGCTGAAAGAATTGCAGCCGACCACCGTCCACGACCTGAACGTGATGGTGGCGCTGTACCGGCCCGGACCGATGGGTAACATTAATGAATACATTGCCCGCAAACACGGTAAAAAGCCGATTAAATTTTTGCATCCGAAAATGAAAGATTTTTTGGAAACGACTTACGGCGTTTTGGTTTATCAAGATGATTTACTGATGACCGCGATCGAAGTGGCCGGTTATTCCTGGGGCGAGGTGGATAAATTCCGCAAAGCGATCGGTAAAAAAATTCCGGCCGAGATGGCGAAACAGCATCTTCTGTTCGTTGACGGTTGCATTAAACACGGCGGCTTGAAAAAAGATCAAGCGGAGGAAATCTGGGATTTGTTTGAACCGTTTCAAGGTTACGGTTTCAATAAGGCCCATGCCGCCAGTTACGGCCGCGTCGCCTACCAAACCGCTTACCTCAAGGCCAATTATCCGGCGGAATATATGACCGCCGTGTTGTCGGCCGAGTCTGGCGACACGGAGACGGTCGCGGAAATAATCAGCGAATGTTTGCGGCTGGGCATTGCCGTCTTGCCGCCGGATGTCAATGAAAGTTTCGGCGATTTTACCGTCATCAAAGCCAGGACGGCCGGCGAACAAGATAAAATTCGCTTTGGTCTTTACACGATTAAAAATTTGGGCGCCGATGTGGCCGAGACGATTTTTGCCGAGCGAAAAAAGACTGGTCCGTTTCTGACCTTGATCAATTTTCTGGAGCGGATCGGCCATAAAAATTTGAATAAAAAATCACTGGAGGCGCTGACGAAAGCCGGCGCTCTGGACTCACTGCATGAAGACCGCGGCCGGATTTTGGCCAATCTTGATTTAATCCTGGAATTTCACCGCGACCGTTTGCACGCTTCCACCAGCCAGACTTCTTTGTTTGAAGCGATGGCCGACCGCGCGACCGTGCCGCAGTTGAAACTGACCGCCGCGCCGCCGGCGCGGTTGGAGGAAAAACTGGCTTGGGAAAAAGAATTGCTCGGGTTGTACATTTCCGGCCACCCGCTGGATAAGTTTCGCGCCAAATTTACCGCCGACAATGCGATCAAAAAAATCAAAATCGAGCGCCACGGCGCGACGGTTGCCGTCGCGGGCGTGATTGAAGAAGTTAAACCGGTGTTGACCAAGCGCGGCGAGCGAATGGCGTTCATTCGCTTGGCCGATTTTTCGGACAAAATTGAGGGGGTGATTTTCGCCCGGGTTTATGATCAATTTAAAAATCTGATCGTGGCGGATAAATGCATTGCTCTCCGCGGCCGGCTGTCAATGCGCAACAACGAACCGAGTATTATTGTTGAAGGATTGAAAGAACTGATATGATGGAATGAAGATGAAAACCGAATCAGAGGGTCTGCCGGAATTTGATCATCGGCGCTTGGGCGCCGAGTTGGGTTTGTTTGTTTTTTCGGACACGGTCGGCAAGGGGTTGCCGTTATGGACCAAAAAGGGCGCGATCATCCGGCGGGAATTGGAGAAATTTATCGTGGCGGAAGAAACTCGACGCGGTTACCAACATGTCTTAACACCCGATCTGGCTAAACTGGATTTGTATAAAAAGTCCGGTCATTATCCTTATTATCAAGATACAATGTATGCGCCGATAGCGATTGATGAAGAGCAATATGTGCTCCGACCGATGACCTGTCCGCATCACTTTGAACTTTATTTGTCCTCGCCCCACAGTTACCGCGAACTGCCGTTGCGGATCGCCGAATTGGCCAAACTTTATCGTTATGAATTGTCGGGGGTTTTAACCGGTCTGGTGCGCACCCGATCATTTTGCCTCGCCGACGCCCATATTATTTGTGCCGATCCGGATCAGGCGCTGGTGGAAGTGCAGGGCGCGCTGGACTTGATTGTCTTGGCGGTTGGCACTCTGGGATTCAAAAAGGGCGATGACTTCCGGTATCGTTTATCATTGGGTAATCGGGCGGACGGGAAAAAATATTATCAGGATGACGCGGCCTGGGACAAAGCCGAAGAAATTCTGCGGCGGGCGCTAAAGAGTCAGGATGTGCCGTTCAGTGAAGTGGAAAATGAGGCCGCTTTTTACGGGCCAAAAATTGACATTCAAGTCAAAGACGCGCGCGGGCAGGAAGAAACGGCGTTTACCGTTCAGTATGATTTCGTGATGCCTAAACGTTTTAAGTTAGTTTATACCGACGCGCGCGGGCAGGAACAAGAAGCGATCGTGATTCATCGTTCCTCCATCGGTTCCATTGAACGAACCGTCGCCTTGTTGCTTGAAAAATACCGCGGCGCGCTGCCGCTTTGGCTCGCGCCGGTGCAAGCGGTGATTCTGCCGATTGGCGAAAAACATAATACTTATGCCCAAAAAGTTTTTGCTGAACTGCAAGCCGCCGATATCCGCGCCGAGATTAATTTGGACAACGAAACTTTGGGTAAAAAAATAAAAATCGCCAAAATGCAAAAAATTCCCTATCTCGTCGTCATCGGCGACCAGGAAATGGCGAGCGAAAAACTGACCGTGGAAGGCCGCCGCGAAAAATTGGCAAACATTTCTGTCGCCGATTTCCGCACGCGCCTGCTTGAAGAAATCAAAAGCAAAAAGTTAGATTAAATTGGCGGCAGGAGATTTTACACATCCAAGGTCGCCAGTTTGGCGTGAGTTTGGATGAAAATTTTGCGCGGTTCAACTTCGTCGCCCATTAAAATCGTGAAAATTTTATTCGCTTCTTCCGCTTCCGCCACCTTAACCTGTTTTAGAATCCGGCGCGCCGGATCCATTGTCGTCTCCCACAACTCTTCCGGATTCATTTCACCGAGACCTTTATAACGTTGGACATTGGCTTCGCCCGAGATATTTTTCAGGACTTTAGTTTTATCTTCATCCGAGTAGGCATAATGAATCTCTTTGCTTTTTTTAATTTTATACAGCGGCGGTTGGGCGATATACAAATAACCACCGGCAATCAGCGACGGAAAGTAACGATAAAAAAGGGTCAGGAGGAGCGTCCGAATATGGGCGCCGTCCACATCCGCATCGGTGGCGATGATGATTTTGTGATAACGCAACTTTTCCAGATTAAAAGTATCGCTGATGGAAGTGCCGAGCGCGATGACCAGCGACTTGATTTCCTTGAAGGCGAGGATTTTATCCAGTCGCGTTTTTTCCACATTGAGAATTTTGCCCTTGAGCGGCAAAATCGCCTGCGTCCGGCGGTCGCGTCCTTGTTTGGACGAACCGCCGGCCGAGTCCCCTTCCACGATAAAAAGTTCGGCTTGCGCCGCCTCGCGAGTTTGACAATCGGCCAGTTTGCCGGGTAGTGTCAGTCCCTCCAGCGCCCCCTTGCGCAAGACGCTGTCCTTGGCCGCCTTCGCGGCCTTACGCGCTTCCAACGCCAACACCACCTTATTGATGATCGCGCGCGCGTCATCCGGTTTCTCTTCCAGATAAGCCGCCAGACTTTCGCCGAAAATCGTCTCCACGGCCCCGCGCACTTCCACATTACCGAGTTTAGTTTTGGTTTGACCTTCAAATTGAGGATTTTTTAATTTAACCGAAACGACCGCCAGAATTCCCTCCCGCACATCATCGCCAGTCAAATTGCCGTCATTGTCCTTGAGTAAATTATTTTTTCGCGCGTAATCGTTCAGGGTGCGCGTTAGGGCGGTGCGAAAGCCGGTCAAGTGCATGCCACCCTCCGGTGTTGCGGTGTTATTAGCAAAACTGGTTTCGCGCGGCGCGATATCGTCCAGATATTGGAACGCAATTTCCACCTGCACGCCATTAACATTTTTGTCCAAATAAAAAACGGTCTTGTGAAGCGGTTTTTCCTTTTGGGCGTAAAAACTGATATACGATCGGAGACCGCCTTCAAAATAAAAAGTTTGCGTCGGCAATTCCAGGCCCGACTCGGTCAGATAAAAAACTTCTTCACTGTTAAGTTTCTTATTATCAGCCTGGCGGGCGTCAATGACGCGAATTCTCACCCCCTTCACCAGATAAGCCTGGCCGCGCAAGTGATTGACGATCCGGTCCCAATTGTAGATTAAGTCGGAAAAAACAGTCGGGTCGGGTTTGAACAAAACGACCGTGCCGTGCAATTTTGAAGTTTCCAGTTTTTTGACCGCCGTCTGTCTTTGACCGCGCGCGTACGCCTGAAAATATTTGCCGTCGTCGCGATGCACATAAACTTTCAGCCATTCCGACAGCGCGTTGACAACCGAAGCGCCGACACCATGCAAGCCGCCGGCGATTTGATAGCCCTCGCCTTCAAATTTGCCGCCGGCATGCAGGGTCGTCATTACCGTTTCCAACGCCGAGACTTTAGTTTTGGAATGAATCGCGACCGGAATGCCGGCGCCGTTGTCGGTGACGCGGACGACTCCGTCCGGCAGCAGCGCCACTTCAATTTCGTCGCACGAACCGTTCATCGCTTCGTCGCGGGCGTTGTCAAAAATTTCCACCAACAAATGATGCAAACCGTCCGTGCCGGTTGAGCCAATATACATTCCGGGCCGTTTCCGTACCGGTTCCAACCCTTCCAAAACGAGAATATCATCGGCGTCGTATTTCCGCTTTTTAACGTTATCCTTGGGCATAATTTATCAATTTAATTATATCATTTTGATCAATCTTTAAACACTTGACCCCTAAGCATTTTTCATCTGTCATTTTCTCAACAATAAATTATTCCACATTCCTACGATCGTAGAGTTATGAGATAACTCAAGAAGGGCGGTTGATTTTCTTTTTTTAAATTTATGATTACAATGATAGCGATGGAGTACACGATCCCCCGCGCCGCGGAAAAGCGGTTGCTCGCAAAATTAGCCGCCCGCGCCGATCCGGAGGCGCGGCGGATGGAGCGCTTTCTCGCCTTACCTGATCTCTCACGGCAACCGACTGGCCCGCTGTCCGCGCTGGTGCGGCAGGTTAGCGCTATGTCCCAATTCAAAAATTTTGATCTGATCCAAATTCCGGAAATTGTGCCGGTTGATGTCAGTTTTGATTTATTCAATTTTGCTCCCAATCATCCCGCCCGCAGCCGATCGGATACTTATTATGTGGACGAAAAAAATATTCTCCGGACTCACGATACTGTAATGTGGTATTACTACCTTAATCAGCCGGCAGTGCAGAAAAAAATTGCCAATCAAGAAGCTCTTGGTGTTCTTTGTTACGGTAAGGTTTATCGCAAAGATGAAATTGACCGCCGGCATATGAATGTTTTTCACCAAATGGGCGGACTTTATTTAGTCCCCGATCGACAACAAAGACTGGTGTTTGACGATTTAAAAAAGGGGCTGACGGCCATCACTAAAAATTTATTCGGACCGCAGGTTAATCTGCGATTCAATCCCGATACTTTTCCCTACACTAATCCCAGTTTGGAGGTGGAAGTTGAGACCGATGACCAGTGGATCGAGATTTTGGGCGGCGGGATGCCGCGGCCGGAAGTGCTGGCTAATTTCGGCGTTCGGGATTACAACGGCTGGGCTTTCGGTTTTGGTTTGGAACGGTTGGCGATTTTAAGTTTGGATTTGCCGGATATCCGGTTGCTGTGGTCTATCGATCCGCGCGTGACGCGACAATTAATCCTCGGCCAAAAATATCGGCCGGTTTCCAAATATCCGGTCATCAGCCGCGATATTTCTTTCGTCGTCCCGAATACTTTTGTGCCCAATGATTATTTTGATTTGATCCGCGATCTCGGTGGCGACCTGGTGGAAGAAATGGCGCTGGTGGACCGATATGAGGATAAAGCCAAATGGGGTGTCGGCCGGATTAGCTATACCTATCGGATTATTTACCGGTCGCTTGATCGGACTTTGACCAATACGGAAATCAATGATTTAGATCAGAAAAT
>Ga0209542_10005720_pt1 | contig 24629 bp, 34 predicted proteins | sample RifCSPhighO2_01_FD_184028 | JGI IMG/M metagenome (GOLD analysis project Ga0209542, IMG submission 184028) | Soil microbial communities from Rifle, Colorado - Rifle CSP2_plank highO2_0.1 (SPAdes) (version 2) | ecosystem: Environmental > Terrestrial > Deep subsurface > Rock core/Sediment ...
GTCGCATCGAGCTTGCCGCGCACGATGGTGTAGCGGATACCGATGTCCTTCACGCGACCCCCGCGCACGAGTACGACCGAGTGTTCCTGGAGATTGTGGCCCTCGCCCGGGATGTAGGCGGTGACTTCCATACCGTTGGTTAGGCGTACGCGGGCGATCTTGCGGAGGGCCGAGTTCGGCTTCTTTGGAGTAGTGGTGGAGACTTTAGTACATACTCCCCGTTTGAAAGGCGAAGAGAAAAATACCGGGCGGTTCTTAAGCACATTGAACCCGCGCGTCAGCGCCACCGTCTTGTCATTGCGGCGGGTTTTGGTTCTGTTCTTCTTGATAAGCTGATTAATTGTAGGCATTTCCTAATTAAAAAGAGTCCGAAGACTCCGTTGAAAACTTATACAATTTACTACAAAGCCTATAAAAATGCAAACCTTAGATGGGTAGTCCCGTAATCAGTTGAAATAAATAGGCCATTATGGGGTATAAGGACCCGGGGAAGAAAATGATAAAAACCACGATCAAGAAAAACGAGTATTGCTCGAGAAATGCCAAAACTGGAGCCCAGGATGAGGGTAGGAATGAAAAAAGTATCTTGGAGCCATCGAGCGGCGGAATAGGTAGGAGGTTAAAGACGGCTAGCGCAATGTTCACCAATACAATCGCCGAGGTCATGAAATAAAACCCTTCGGAGAAATTTGACGCGGCAGTGAAACGCAAGACAAGACCGAAAAGGGTCGCGATGAAAAGGTTGGCGAGGATGCCGGCCGCGGCTACCGCGAGCGTGCCCCATCTCTTGTTGCTTAAATTATCCGGATTATAAGGCACCGGCTTGGCCCAGCCGAAAATTATCCCCGTGTTGGAAATTACCAGGAGTGCGGGCAAGAGTACCGAGCCGAAAAGGTCGAGGTGCCGGAGAGGATTTAAGGTGAGCCGCCCGGCGAAGCGCGCGGTTTTGTCGCCAAATTTCTCCGCCACGAAGCCGTGCGAGATCTCATGGATCACGACGGACATTATCAGTATTACTATGTAGAAAACTATATCTGTTGCACCCATATACTTTTTATGTTAGCATGGTGAGACTTATATGAGAATAGATGCAGTAACCAAAAAGACTTCAATTGTCGGCGGAGGCTACTCCAACCGCACTCGTGCGACCCAGTTTAACCCCACTGGCAAGAAGCGGAGGTTTTTAAATTTTCAAAAGAAAAAGGTTTTTATACCTGAACTTAATAAATCAATCACTGTCACCCTCTCTACTAAGGGCCTGCGCACCATGAAGAAAAACGGCGCCTACGCCACTCTCCTAAAAGCTGGACTAATAAAGTAAAGGCAAAATAAAAAATCCCCGATACGGGAATTTTTTATTTAAGCGGGCACGAAAGTCAATGCTGTGCCCTTTTTGCCGGAACGACCGGTCCGACCGATGCGATGCACATAGGTGTCGTAGGTCTGCGGCACATCGTAGTTGATGACATGGGTCACATCCGGGATGTCGAGACCGCGGGCGGCTACATCGGTCGCGATTAGAACGTTTATTTTATCTTGTTTAAAGGAATCAAGAATACGGATACGTTCCCGGCTACGCTTGTCGCCATGTATGCCTCCTACTTTAAATCCAGCATGTGCAAGCTCTTTGGCCAAGGTATCCACGCTATGCTTCATCTCGCGGAAGATAAGCACCTTGTCCGAGCCGTCCTTTTTCAAAACTTCATGTAGCTTTTCTATTTTCTCTTCTTTGCTTCGTACCCGAATGACATCTTGATCAATATTTTTCGCCGTCTCGCCGGAAACCACCGAAATGAAAACTGGGTCTTTTAAATATTGTTCCGTTATTTTTCTGATATCCGGCGAGAGCGTAGCCGAGAAGAAAAGTGTCTGTCTTTCTTTCGAGGTCTTGCCGATAATAAAAAGCATGTCGTCTTTGAAGCCCATGTCGAGCATGCGGTCCGCCTCATCGAGCACCACCGAATAGCAAGTCGACAGGTCTAGTACTTTTTTTTCAATCAGGTCGCGCAGTCTGCCCGGGGTACCGATTACGAACGACACTCCCATTTTTATCTCCCGGATTTGCTTCATTATAGGTAACCCACCTACACAAGCCACGGAGAACATGCCTAGCCCGAAAGCCAAAGTTTTAAAGTCAGCTTCAATCTGCAACGCCAGCTCCCGCGTCGGCGCCACGATCAGCACCGTTTCCCTTTTATTCTGTCCTTTCGTCTTTACGATCTTTTCAATCAAAGGGAGTAGGAAGGCGGCAGTCTTGCCTGTACCGGTATTGGCCATGCCGAAAACATCCCTCCCCTCTAGCATTGCTGGGATAGATTGGTCCTGAATAGGGCGCGGACTAACATACCCTGCTCGAACAATATTTTTTTGAATTTGAGCGTTGAACGGAAAGTCGGCAAAGGTGTGCTTGGACACATACGCCTTCTCTTCTACGTTTTCCCCTTTCTTGACGAAACGCGAAAAGTCTATCCGCTCGCCCCGAGACCTTTTATTTCTGGATACAGGAAAACGCCGACCACCTAAGCGGGGTTTTGAATGAAAAGACGATGTGGAACGGCCAAATTTCTTTGGCCCTCTACTAGGGTGTTGTGTGTACATAATGGGTCACTCCCAATATGTCAAAAGAAATAATAGACGATGAGAATGATGTATTAAGAGTAGCATTTTGAGGAAAATTTGTCAATGTTTCGCTAAATCGATAAGAAAAGTATACTAAGAAATATGCCGGCAATAAACGTTGAGGACCTCAAACACACAACCGTAGATATAAAGGGCGGAGGCAAGATCATCGTGCTCGATACCGGCTCTACCATAGGCCCGGAGGCGGCAGCCATGCTCCAAGCGCTCCATTCGCGCTCGATCGGGGGGCTCGAAAGCCATTTAAAGATCTTATCGGAAAAAGGAGCAGACAATTTCATGAAAAATTTCTATGTGGGCTACGGCCACAAGTCTATCGGCGACTGCGGCACCACCTCACTATTCATCGAAGGAATTTCTATGCTTACAGCTAAAGCTATTCAAGACTGGCCGCTTTATTCCGGGCAAGAATCTTCTACTAGGTACATTGACTACCAGGTTCAACCTTTTAAAAATCCCGCTGGTACAAAAGAAGGAGAAGAACTATTGGAATCATACAGAAAATTTTATATAGATGCCCTAGAAACTACAAAAGAATACTTAAAAACTCAATTTCCAATGAATGCAGGTGAGAAAGAAATTATATACAACAAAGCAATCGCTGCTCGAGCTTTTGACATACTAAGAGGTTTCCTGCCAGCTGGGTCAGCCACAAACATAGCTTGGCATACAAATTTACGCCAAGCAGCAGACAAGGTGGCCATTCTGCGCCATCATCCCCTACTCGAGGCGAGAAACACAGCAGAAGCGATCGAGTCAGCACTGCAAATAGCATTCCCTAATTCTTTCGGTCATAAACGCTATGAGGAAACAGAAAAATACAATGAGTATTGGATGAAGGAAGATTATTATTATCACAATAAAAATTCTCCAGAATTTAAAGTAATTAATAATTCTATAAATACTGGTTTACTGCCCAAGAAAATCCTGGAGGAGAGGCCGCCCAAGACCGAGCTGCCCAAACACCTGGCCGAAGCCGGAACAATTCAATTTGAATTCCTGCTCGACTTCGGATCCTTTCGCGACTTACAGAGACATCGCGCTGTTACCCAGAGGATGCCGCTGCTTACCACGGACTTGGGTTTTGAGACGTGGTATATTGAGGAGCTACCACCGGAGTTAAAAGATAAAGCCGAGTCCTTCCTGAAACAACAAGAAGATAGGCTAAAAAAGTTGAATGTTTCTCTGGAAGAAAAACAATATTACACGGCAATGGGCTATAAGATTTCTAATAGGCTGACGGGCAACCTCCCCGCTCTGGTTTACTTGGCCGAGCTCCGGGCCACCAGGTTCGTGCATAATACTTTGCGCTATAAAGCCAAAAAAATAGCCGACACCCTGATGGATTTATTCGGCAAGTTCGGCCTGGTCATGCATCTAGACGAAGAAATAGACCGCTTCGACATCAAACGCGGCGAGCATGATATTATTCTTAAGTAATGTTTACTATTCTGACGGCCGTCAGGATAGTAAACAAATTCTAAGGGTCTTCCTCCGTTTTTATTCGAATGAAAACATCCTTACCATCTGGCGATTTTTCTTTTTTATATTTACGGTTTTTATTCTTTTCTATCTTGGCAACCAGCTCTTTCTCTAGATCAAAGCCCATCTTCTCGCACATGCCCAGAATGAAGATCATGACATCGGCGAACTCCTCCGCCACGCCAGCCTGGTCTTTATTGTATTTAGAAAATGCTTCGGAGAGTTCTTCATGCGCTCGGCAGAATTCCAGAGCCGTATCGGTCATATTAAAACCTTTTTCTGCCTTATTGCGCACCACTTCTTTCTGCAATTCTTTTAAGTCGATCATAAAAAATTATTGGCGGGAGTATTTTTCTACTTTATTGTTCAGTATTTCTAATTTTACCCCTGTTTTTTTAAGTATATCTCTGCTTCTTTTTGAGGCATGATAATCCATCTCGGCCACTACCCTTTTTATGCCAGCCGTTATTGCCAATTTGGTACAGACATGACATAGCACCATCTTGCAGTATATTGTAGCGCCTTCCAGCGCCACACCGAAACGCGCGGCTTGGGCAATGGCGTTCGCTTCCGCATGAGCCGTACGGATACAATGCTCCGACTTTGACCCATCCTCGTTTATCACCATGTGCATGTCATGCCCGACATCATCACAATGCGGAAGTCCGGGAGACGAGCCCACATATCCTGTAGAAATAACCCTTTTATCGCGGACAATCACACAGCCGCTTCGGCCCCGATCGCAGGTAGCGCGAGTGCCCACATATTTAGCCATACCGATAAAATATTCGTCCCAGGAAGGCCTTTTGCTCTTTTTGGTGGGCTTTTTCATTTCTTAAATATACTAATATTAATCGCGCTTGCCAAGCGCCTTTAAAATCTTCAAATACATGGCTTCCACTATTTTTCGCTGAGCTGGGCCGGTAGTGACATAGTGGTCGAGCCCGGGAGCAGCATTTATTTCGATAATGAAGTATTTACATTTTTTCGGGTTCTTGGTTATATCGCCTTTGGTAATCATTATATCTACTCCGCAAATTCGCAACCCCATTTTTTTGGTTATATCTATGGAAATCTTCTTGAAGCCTGCATGCGTGGTCTTCGTCGCGTCAATTGAATCCCCGCCAGTAGAGAGGTTAGCGTTGTGTAACATAAATACCCTCTCTCCTTTTTTTAGAACACTTTTGAAGGTATGCCCTCTCCTACGCAATTTATCTTTTATTCGCGAGTCTTTAAAATTTATTCGTGTATCCCTGCCTTGTTTTATAAATAAATTATTTTTCCTTTTTAAAAGCTGAATTACTGAACTCTTGCCATCTCCCACTACCGACAGCGGTATGCGCTCATAGGCGGATATGACTTCATTATCTAACACAACTACCCTGTAATCATGCCCCGGCGAATAGCGCTCCACAAGTGCGATTCTATCGCTCTTGAATATTTTTATAAGAGCACTTTTTAGTTCCCTCTGATTGTAGGCAACGGATACGCCCGAACCCTGGCTGCTGCTATTTGGTTTTACTATTACGGGGAAGCCCAGCTTTTTTGCATACCGAAGTCCATGCGGAATTTTCCGATTGCTTTTTAACACCTGTGCCCAGCTATCTGAAAATACTGTCTGCCCTTCGGCCACAGGATAGCCATTTTTATTTAGAAAAAACTTCGCATAGTCCTTGTCCTTGGCTATGTCAGACGAGGCTATATGATTTAGGTCCAGGGAAAGGTATCGCAGCGATCGCACTACTCCATTTTTATAAACTATTTGCGCGGCAATACCCCACTCTGGCTCGACAATAACTTTCGCGCCGACTTTCGGAGCAAGTTTTTTAATTAGATTAGTTAAATACGGAGTTGGGGTTTTATTTAACATCGATACCTATGCTTCGTGCAGAGCCGGCGATGATTTTTACCGCGCCAGCCATGTCTTTGGCGTTGAGGTCCTTCATTTTTTTCTGGGCAATTTCTTCCGCCTGGGCGCGAGTGATCTTGCCCACTTTGTTAGTATTCGGATTGCCGGAACCCTTCTCGACTCCCGCGGCCTTAAGTATTAGCCCTGTAGCCGGAGAAGTGGTAACGGTAAAATCATAGCTTCGGTCTTCATATACAACGATATGCACGGTCACCGGCTCGCCCATCATGTCCTTGGTGGCGGCGTTGAATTTAGTGACGAAGTCCCCGATGTTTATGCCTGCCTGCCCGAGCGTAGGGCCGAGCGGCGGCGCCGGAGTTGCCTTTCCCCCCGTTGCCAGCACTTTTATGTTTTTTGTAACTTTCTTGGTTGCCATTTGAGTTTATAGATTATCTTAAATCTTCTTAACTTGCAAGAAATCGAGCTCGACCGGCGTTTCCCGGCCGAACATCGAAACGAGCACTTTCACCTTGCCCCGCTCACCATCGACGGAGTTTACCTTGCCTTCAAGGTCTTTGAACGGGCCGTCGGTGATGAGGACGCTCTCCCCGATGGCGAGATCGATCGAGTGCTTGGCAGTCCCCTGATCCATTTTCTTGAAAAGGTAATCCACTTCCTCCTTTTTCAAAGGAACTGGATTTACTCCCGCCCCGACGAACCCGGTAACCCGGGGGGTATTCCTCACCACATACCAGGAATCATCGGTCACGATCATATCGACAAGCACGTAGCCCGGATAGATCTTTTCTTCCACCTCCACCCTTTTGCCACCTTTGATCTTTACTTTCTTTTCTACCGGCACGATTACATTGAAAATTTTATCGTGCATACCGAGCGAATCTATGCGTTGACGCAAATTACGCAGAACGACGTTCTCGTATCCGGCATAGGTATGAATGGCATACCAGTTTCTTGCCCCTTCCGTTTCTTGTTTTGCCATGATTTTATTTCTTAAAGTTTATAATGTTATAAAGTTTTTAAAGTATTTCCTTTATAACTTTATGAACTCGATAACTTTTAACTACCTAAAATTTTTCCCAGCCCTTTTGAGAAAAGAAAGTCGAACACCCCTAGAAAGTAGGCTACGAGGACGGAGAGCACTATCACGATCAGCGTGTAGTAAATGGTCTGGCTCCTTGACGGCCAGATCACGTGCTTGAGCTCGCCTCTTGTTTCCTTTAAATACTCGATAATTTTTGACATTTCTTTAGAAATTAATATTGATTATTTTAAAAAAGCCCCTCGCAGGGCTCTTTTAAATATACTCCATAAAGGGTAAAAATGCAACCTCACCCTTTCTTTTCCCTCTCCTTGACAAGGAGAGGGTTAGGGAGAGGTCTATCTGATTTCGTAAGTGATGGTCACATCCGAGCTGATAGTATTCTCACCTTTAGGTAGTTCCGGGACCGGAGTGGCGGCGGAATCGAGGGTGGCTTTGCCCGCATACATCATAGGATAAATGCCGTTTCCGCTTTCGGTAAAGCTCGTAACTCGGCCGAGCCTGACGCCGAGGTCATCTGCCAGAATTTCCGCTTTCGTTTTGGCCTCGGCTATGGCTTTCTTTCTGGCTTCTGCTTTCAAGGCATCTTCATCATCGATGGTGAAGTTCGGACCGGACATATTGCTGACGCCAATTTTATTTATGCCGTCAATTATTTTTGAAGCATCATCCACCTTGCGGATTTTCACGCTTACGCTCTGCGACACGGTGTAGCCCACGATCTTGGACTCCGTCCGGCAAGGAGGCATCATGCCGCCTTCCACATAATAAAGAGGGCAGGGCTCGCCATTGGAATATTTCGGGTAGGAATTATAGCCCTCGGTCTTTATATCTTTCTCAGCCACTCCGTTCGACTTTAGAAAATCGAGGATTTTTTTGGTTTTAGTATTTACTTCGTCACTCGATGCGGCTTGCGTCGCCTTACTGGATTCAACTGTAAAATAAACACCAGCGATGTCCGGCACTGCCGAGACCTCGCCGTGGCCGGAGAGAGTGATCGTGTTGGCCTCTTTGTTCCCAGCCGTATTCAGAGTTTTGAGCTCCGCTAAAGCCCGAATGCCGAAATATGCCGAAAGTATGATGAGTAAAACAAATCCTGCCTTATATAATTTATTTTGTTCCATTTATTTTTATTTAATTGCCAGATTTAATTGATAAGAGTTCTACGTCGAAAAGGAGGGTGGAGTTCGGGGGGATAACTCCCGGGATGCCTCCCGCGCCATATGCATCCTCCGGCGATATCGTCAGGGTCTTTTTCTCGCCGACTTTCATTCCCACTATGCCCTTGTCCCAGCCCTTGATGACTTGCCCGGCGCCCAGTGTAAATTCAAACGGCTGTACATGATTGAATTTTGGATCCACATTTGAATCAAAAACAACTCCGCTTTCTAATTTTCCCGTGTAATTCATGGAAACTACATCTCCAGACTTGGCCACTTGTGCGTTATTATCCATATTGTTTTGCGTGTTTACAGGCTCTTCCCCGGCAGGGGTACCAGCCTTGTTAATGGTAAGGTAAACCAAACCGCCGACTACTAATAAGACGATCAAAAACCAAATTATTACATTGCCTTTTTGTTTATTCATGGCTCAATTATACACCATTACTGGTTAAATCAAATTGACTTCCGGCACCAATTTGATGCCGAATTTTTCAAATACAGAATTTATTACCTGATCCGCGAGCACCTTGATCTCCTGCCCTGTCGCATTGCCATGATTTACCAGCACCAAGGCCTGCCGGTCATGCACGCCGGCGTTGCCCACCCGTTTCCCTTTCCATCCGCACATTTCAACAAACCACGCGGCCGGAATTTTTATCGCGCCATCTTCCTCGAAGGAAGGCATATCCGGATAAATTTTTTTCATTTCTCGCAATTTTTCTTTTGAAATAAAAACATTTTTAAAAAAACTACCGGCGTTGCCTATGACAGCCGGATCGGGTAATTTGCTTTTGCGAATAGCAGTGACTGCATCGCTCACATCTTTTGATTTTTTAACCTCTACTTTATTCTGTTCCAAGTATTCCCGTAGGATTTTGTAGCTGATGTTCTTTTTTTCTTTTTTACTCAGACAAAGTGTAATGGAGATGACGAAATACTTATCCTGTAGTTCATTTTTAAAAATACTGTCACGGTACCCTAGTCGGCATTCTTCCCGGGAAAATACTCTGTGCTTGCCCGTCTTAAGGTCGCAGATTTCTACACCCTCTAAAACATCCTTGAGTTCGGCTCCATACGCCCCGATATTCTGCATCGGCGCAGCCCCGACGGTGCCGGGAATATAGGCCAGGTTTTCTATGCCCCAATAATTTCTATCTACAGTAAAGTTCACCAAATCGTGCCATACCTCTCCGCTCATACACTTTACCCTGACTTTAGCCTCATCTTCACTTAGGATGTCTATTCCTTTTAATTTATTGAGGACCACGATGCCATCAAAATCAGCGGTGAAAAGAACATTACTTCCGCCGCCTAGGAAAAACTTTTTGTTGTTTTTGAACTCCGGCAGGTCGCGGAGCTCTTGGAATTCGGCCTCATTTTTTACTTCTACGAAAAACTTCGCCCGGGCTGGGACACGGAATGTATTTAGTCCGGTTAGATCGTAATTTTCCAGAATTTGCATATTAGAGAATTTCTTTTTCCAGTTTTTTTTCTATCTCTTCTTCGCTGATCGGCTGAAGCATCTTTTTCAGCTCGGGATCCTGGGATATGTCCACGCCGTTCTTTTCGAGCAGGATAGCTGTCATCTTCATCAGCTTGGTAATTTCCTTCTCCGTAATGAGGTTGATCTGTAAATGGGTTTCTTCCCGCAGATCGTCCACCTTGAGGCTACGGTTCTGGGATATGAGGACGAAAATGGCGAGGATTATGGCTTCGAGTGAAACTACATTGGTCAAGAGGTTGAAGGGATAGGGGTCGAATGCCGGGATAAAGCTTATTTTATTGGTATTGGCAGTCAGCCAAAAAGCAAACAGTAGTACGTTGAAAACCAAAAAGGTCATACTGCCGGAGCTGAAGGTCATCCGGTCGGCTATTCTCTCCGCCACGGTTCTCCTAGCATCCGCCTTGGCTTTGATACTCCTTAAAATTTTTCTTTTGGGTCCTTCGCCGTCGCCAAACAACGAACGAAGAAATACGAGATGATTGTTTGACATGTTCGTGTATTGACTTACTCCCTAAGTATAACGGCGGAACCGTCTTTATGCAATTTAACCAATTTGGAGGCCTTGTTTTCTATCTCGCCGCCGTTTATGTACAGATCCACCGAATCACCAAAATAATTTTTTGCTTCCTCGATATTTTTTGCCGGAGGCAGGCCCTCCGGGTTGGCAGAGGGCGCAATCAAGGGCCCTGTTTCCAAAAGCAGGCTCCGCAACTCTGCCGACTCGGGCAGGCGAAAGGAGAGCGAATCGATAATGAAACTCGTGGGCTGTGTGAAGTTTTCTACAGCTTTCTTTTGCTCTTCCGAAAGTTTTATTGAAAATTTATCCAGTTCGTTTAAACTGCCGATCAAATTTATGCACGGTTTCTCCGGTAAGCGTTTTTTAATTTTATAAATTTTTTCTACTGTTTTTGGATTCAAAGCACTGCCGACTATGCCGTATATAGTATCCGTTGGCATCACTACAACACCACCGTTTTTTAGAATTTCTGTTAAGTTAGACATGGATTTTTCTATATCCTTTTTTTGTATGGTAAATTTTTACTTTATGATGCTTCGGCATTATTTTTTTCACATTTTCCGGCCATTCGACGAAAACTAAATTATTTTTATCGGCAATTATCTCTGGCCAACTTAAATTGTTTAATTCCTTTTCATTCTTCAGACGATACATATCAAAATGATACAGGAATTTAAACCCTCTTTGCTTCCCCCTTGTCAGGGGGAGAGGGTATTTCTTCATTATTACAAAAGTTGGGCTTGTTATTTTAGACTTTACCCCCAGGTTTTTCGCTACAAATTGAGTGAAGGCGGTTTTGCCTGTGCCCAGCTCGCCATAGAGCCCCACCACAGAATTTTTGGATTTGAAAACTTTTTGTAAAAATTCCTTCGCTATTTTTTTTGTTTCCAGTTTGCTTTTGGATACCACCATACTGGGGGCCTATTCGGTTACGCTCCGAATCTGAGAGCTCCACAAGCTCGCGTGCTGCTATTACACCATAGGCCCCATGTACCGGTAGTTATACCAAAAAATAAGCCCGATTGCCACTGCCTTAGCCCGCAATAATCTGCGCCGCGTAGGCCAGATTTTGGGTGAGTAGAGTTAAAATAAAGATCAGAATTGAAATAAAAGCGGAAACGAAGCACCACATGCAACCTTTTTTCAGAATAAAAAGCTGCACATATACCAGGTAGAGCGAGAAAACAAAGGCTCCGGAGGACAGAACGGTCAAGAATAAAACCAAGGGGGGAGAGCCGGCGCCCGGAGTAAACATTAAAACGGTGTAAGACAAAAATATCAGGGCATAGTAGGTCATCCCGAAGATTTCCAGCGGCACACCCATAAAGCGCGAGTAGTCGCTGTGCACCACGGCATGGCAATCGAACTTTATCGGACATACCAGCGGAGCCTGGTTGGGCTTCTTGTGTTTGTAAATATGCCGGGCGACCATGAAACCCGAAAAGGCCAGAAGCCAGATCATCAGGCTCGAGGAAACATTGGCTAATATGTTAAAAAGGCCGTTCATTTTTTTTAGTATAACATTATAACATAAAGCAAGACGGCCGGGTCCTCGTGGGTACGAGAACACCGGCCGGTAGCCTACTTATCGTCGGGGACGATGACCTGTCTTCCGACCCTCCTCGATTCGACGCCCTTGGCGTCCGCCGCGAGGAACTCGGCGTTGGTGATGATCTCTCGATCTGGTGGGGCCGACCCAGCCATGATGACCGCGCGACGTTCTGCGGGAGTGGTTGCGGCCATGTACTGACTCCACCAGTCCATCTGCATCTTCATCGATACGCCTTCTTTCCGCAGGCCGGGTTGGTCAGCCGGCAGAGCACCGCGCAGTTGGCGGGGTGCCGGTGGGACTTGTCCGCGGCCGCTTCATCCGCATACTTGCCGAAGCCGTCCCCGATCTCGGTGCAACCCGGGATCGTCGCCACGAACGCCATCCAAATCGGTGCCTTCCGGTCGATGGGTCGGACTTCCCCACCCAACGACCTGACTCGCTCCATCGCTGTCATACAACTCCTTTGGGGTACAATGCCCCGTGTTCAAACTCAATAAAATAATACTTAAAATATAAGAAAAATCAATAGCTTTATAGAGTTTCCTGCTTGAGCAGTATTGGTGTGTCGGTAATTTCAATATCAAACCTAACCCGCCCAATGACCTGCCCGCGGGTAGTAGCAACGTCTACCCGCCAATGCCCGGGAAATATATTCTCTTTTTTTGAAAATCCTCGATAGCCTTCATTTCTGCCTCCGCGGATAGGAAAAGTTATTTTTGTGGCACTGACCCACTTACCTTCTAGATTTAAATACTGCCAGTCATGGACTATGTCGATTTGCAATTCAGTCGGTGCAAAAACCGAACTGAAGACATACACCGGTTCCCCCGCTCTCAAATGCACGCTCTGGACCCCGCCAAATTTTTCCCTCCAAGTATCCACTTCACCCACTGCGACATATTGGCCGCTAGATTTCTTTTCTACCGAATGATACACATCGCCCGCCTTCAGTGAGAGCGGTATGGGTGGAATTATGTTCGCAAAATAAAGAATGTTGATAAAAATATAGAGGCCAAGCACTGTAACCGCCAGGAATCTGGCATTGCCTTGATATCGCTCCGGAGTAAAACGATAAATAATAAAAATAAGAACACTGATCAGCCCTAAACTCACCAGACCGCTTAACAGAAAGGTGCCAGCTCCCATTTTTTTAGTAAGCACAGGGATAAAAAAAATAGAGAAAGAAAAAACAGAGACAAAATAAATCCCCACCTGGAAAACCAGCTTGGAGTATCTCTCTTTGAAAAATTCATTGCCCACTAAAAGAGCCAAAAGTATCAGAACGAAAGCCCCGCTTGTAAATAAAGATGCGCTTTTAGAATAAAAGACCACAAAAGCGCTGAAAAGTCCTCCGAAGGCGAACTGAATTAGAAAGGGTAGGAACGTGTAAACGTTTTCAAAAATTTCCTTGGGTAATTTGCCACTTTCATACAAATTTATTATTACTATGCCAATACCGGAGCAGAGGAGATACAGGACAATAAAAAAATTGTCCCAGAAGAAATCTATCCGGTTTAAAGTGAAATAATCAAATATAAAACCCAAGAATAGGGTGAGTGCCGAGAGAGTGGCCTCATATTTATGGAAAAAGATTTTTATTGTATGCATTGCAAGTTGTGCGCGGGGAGAGATTTGGCTACCACGTAGCCAGGTGCTTTTCTGGTTTTGCTCAGCAAAACATAGAAAAGCCTTTCAAATCTTAGCACACAAAAAGCAGTTTTTGTGCGCGGGGGGAGATTTGAACTCCCATGGGATTGCTCCCGCTACCACCTCAAGGTAGTACGTCTACCAGTTTCGCCACCCGCGCTTGTAAATTAGTATTGTATCAAATTTATTCCGCGGCCACTGCTTCTTCGTCGGAATTTGCAGAGCGCATCTTGCGGCGGACGTCTTTGACCGCCTTGGTGCGGATATAGTAGAGCTTGCTGCGTCGAGCATTTGCTTTGCGGACAATATCCACTTTGTCGATCATTGGAGAATACAGCGGGAAAATTCTCTCCACCCCTACGCCGGAAGCTATCCTGCGAACGGTAAAAGTCGCTCCCGGTTCACGGCCGTGCTTCCTGGCCAATACCGTACCCTCGAAAGCCTGCAGGCGAAATTTGCCCTTTTCTTCTGGAATCTTGGACCACACCCGGACGGTGTCCCCCGACTGAAAGTCGAGCTTGGACCTGGCCTCGATATCCACCGGACTAAATTTGATTTTGCTTATCACGTTTCCTGCCATAGTTGAAATACTCTAGCATAGAAAATTTTACAAATCAAACCTCACCCCTTTCTTCCCCCCCCCTCCTTGGCAAGGAGGGGGCTAGGGAGAGGTCAGGCAAATTCCTGCTGGTAACACTCCACGCAATAAACTATCTCCGGCCGCTCTGGAGCATAAGGTGTATAAATCTCTTTTTTACATTTCGCACAATTACGATGATACATACCTGGTTTATTTTCCTTGCTAAACCTTCTATCTTCTCGGCATTTAGGGCACTCGTGCGGTAGAGGCAATCCCAACTTACGCAAAAGGTCAAGTTCGCCTTTAACAATCCTGTATCCCCTTTTGCAGCAGGAACACTCAATAACCTCCTCCAAAAGAGAATCGGTGGTTTCGGCTACAGTCTCGGGTAAGGACTCTGGTTTTATGGTACATTTCACATTTGGATTTTCTGCGGCGTCCCAAGAATAACCTTCCCGGATAGCTTCTTCCTTGGTCTTGGGCAAGAATCTCATGGCATTGGATTTGTTGTAGGCAAACTTGCCAAAGCCTGGCGAGAAAAATTCTCCATAGCTCCATTTCCTTCCCAGCTTGTCTACATAAGTATTCTTTTGCATGTCTTCTATGATTTCTGCTCGAAGTTTTTCGTATTCGTCTTTGCTGTATTGCTTGTTCAGAATACAGTAGCTTTTTCTTTTTAAATTCACACAGCCAAAATTGTTTTTTCCAGCGACTGACCAATGGCAATACTCGCTATTTAACGCATCTGGAAAACAGTGCGAAGCAAATTTGCAGTTGCTCGCTCCCTCCCCTACCTGCAAGCACTCATATAGCATCTCCACATGGTTGCCCCAGCCGGTGTAATCCATGCAATCTCTGGAACCATCCACAGTTATGAGCTGGCACCACTTACAATTTTCAGCTCCATTTAATATGTAGCACTCTTTCGAATTTTTAGAAGTATATATGTATTCGCCTGTAACATTTAAATTGAAAGAATGGCCATGATATTCACGATATGGCTGAGTCAGCCAAAATTCGTCTGCTTTTTTATTTACTTCTTGTAAACCTTGCCACGTATCAAGTTTCATTTCTTTTATCTTTTTCTCATATTCTTCTTTTGAATATTGAATATTAAAAATACAATTTTTAGCCCCCCGTAAATTTACGCACCCCACACAGTCAGTGCAACCATAGCAATTGCGAGAAAACCAAACGTCTACACAATCGTCGCATTCTTCGCAAAAAAGAACCCTGTAACCCCTGATAAAACTCCTCGACCCGTAGCATAATTCAGATTTCCATCCTCGTATACAATCCGCGCTCCACTTCAGTGTATTTAAAATAGAAGAGTAATAAACATTTTCGCAAAAATCCGCCCAGGAAACTAAGTAGCAATTCTTGGAATAAGCGATGGAGTTCGAATATTCGCAATTTTTTAAAGTAGAGTAAGAAGTCTCGAGAGTGGTGTAAGGAGTTTTTTCAGAAAGTTCTTGCACTTGCTCTAGGAATGGCCGGAGCGGATCATAATCCATGGCGTACTCGCTACCGTCCCAATCATCCGCCCACCAGCAGAGCTGGCAATACACAGTAAGTTCCTTGCTCGGCGGGAACATAGAGAGGGCCCGCTTGCCGCACTTGTTGCAATTACGCCAAAAAAGTGACCAGCTATTGGCACAAGAAAGCCGTCGGGCCATCCGGCACTCCGGGCACCAGGTCGGCGGCGGGACCTGCATTTTTTCGTAGAATTTAAAATCCTCCGGCTCTATCGTGAAGTCTTTTTTACAGTTTTGGCAGCTTCGGGTTTCTTCTTTCACTTTAATAGTTTAGCAAATTCTTTGGGTAGGGGTGACTCCACTTTTACACTTTTACCTTTCAAATCCTTAAATTCGATAGAGCAGGCATGCAGCATCATCCGACCCCATCCCTTCTCTTTTGGATTATACAAACTATCACCGGCCACCGGGTGGTTTAAATATTTCATATGCACGCGGATTTGGTGCGTACGGCCTGTTTTCGGCCTGACTTCTAAATATGTAAAGGGCTTCGCCTGCTCTAAATTTTTAGCCGTGTCGGAGCCCGTCGGATTTTGACGGGTAAAGCGGGAAAAATTTTGAGCAGGCGAAGCCATAAATCTTTTCAACACTTTATATTCTGTCACCGCTTCTCGCATTTCTCCCCTCGCGCCTCTGCCTGCCAACCGACGACGGAAGTCGGCCGGGCTCCGGCCGATTGGTTTATTTATTATTCCTCTGTCGTTTTTTACATTGCCGGATACAATCGTATTGTAAACTTTTTTTATAGTACGCGCTTGGAACTGTTTCTTTAAGAATTCATGAGCTTTATTATTTTTAGCGAGGAGCATTACTCCTGATGTTTCACGGTCAAGGCGGTGAGCCAGGATGTATTTAGGAAATTTCTCTAGGATTTCATCTACTAAAATCCCCGACTTCTTGTCGATTGCTAAAATATCTTTGTCTTTATACAAAACTTTCATTTTAAGAAGAAATTTTGCGATAACGATTGACCGCAAGCGGCACAAAAACAATCAAAATACCGGCGATCCAGGCCAATGAATACCACAGGTTGTTGCCAAGTGGCAGCCCTAAAGACAAAGCTCGCACCACATTGACCGTGTAGGTGATCGGGTTGTGCTCGGCGAAAGTTTTCACCACACCGCTTAGGGTTTCAAGCGGCACGAAGATGGAGCTCGCAAAAGCCAAAGGGAATACCCAAATAAATCCGGCAGTTTGGGCCGTTTCCACATCTTTCACGGCCAATCCTATGGCCGCAGAAATCCAGGAAAAAGCAAAGCCAAAGAGCACGGTCAGGAGCACTCCGCCCAAGTAATTAAACACCCCGTGCTCGATGCGAAAGCCGATCATGTAGCCGACCGCCGTCATAATGCCGATAACAAACAGATTGCGAATGCTCTCCGACATTGTGCGACCGGCGAGCACGGCGGAGCGAGCCATGGGGAGGGAGCGGAAGCGGTCAATCATCCCGTGCGTCGCATCCTCGGCCAGACCCACTCCCGTCATCATCGAGCCGAACAGTACGGTTTGCACCAATATCCCCGGCAAAAGAAACTGAATGTATTCGACACTGCCGGACTTGATCGCGCCGCCGAAAACATAGGCGAACAAGAGCACGAACATGATCGGCTGGATGAAAGAAAAGACCACCAGCCGGGGCAAACGGCGGTAACGCAGTAAATTACGCTTGAGCATTACCAGGACATCTGAAATTAAGTAGTTGTTTAACATATATTTATTCTTTTATTGCGGTATCATGGCCGGTCAGCTTCATGAATACATCATCGAGCGACGGCCGGCGGAGCATGACATCGGATAATTTTAATTGCTTGGCATCAAGCCCCCGAACAACTTCGACCAGAATTCCCGCACCCTTCCCGGTCGGCATGGTCACTATGCCCGTATCGGTGTTGGCATGCGGATCGCCATCCCCATATTGCCTTATGACTTCGATGGCTTTTGCTGCGTCGGCGTGATTTTGCATATGAAGCTCTAAAACATCGCCGCCGACCTGGCGCTTGAGCTCGTCGGGTGAACCTTGCGCAATAATGTGTCCGTGGTCCATTACAAAAATATATTTTGCCAGCTGATCCGCCTCTTCCAAGTATTGTGTAGTGAGCAGTACGGTGGTCCCCCCTTCTACCAAGTCGCGAATAATGTTCCACATAGAGAACCGCGACCGCGGATCGAGGCCCGTAGTCGGTTCATCTAAAAATAAAACCTGTGGTCGCATGATTAAGCTTGCAGCCAGGTCCAGGCGGCGGCGCATTCCGCCGGAGTAAGTTTTCGCCGGGCGGTCCGCGGCGTCTTCGAGGTCGAATTGCCGGAGGAGTTCGGCCGCACGGATTTTGGCCTGTTGTTTCGTTAAGTGATATAGCCTCGCCACCATTTCCAAATTTTCCCGGCCACTTAAAATTTCATCTATGGCCACAGACTGCCCAGCCAGCCCTATAACTGAGCGTAGCTTCTGCGCGTCACGCACCACGTTAAATCCTGCCACCGTGGCTGCTCCGGATGTGGGAACTAGGAGTGTGGTCAATATCCGGACTAGGGTCGTCTTGCCGGCGCCATTCGGGCCCAAAAGTGCCGTCACTTGCCCGCGCTTCACCGAGAGACTCACGTTATCGAGGGCTGGGACTTTGCCATAATGCTTGCTTACGCCACTGACATAAATAATGTCTCCGCCCGGGACTCCCCCACCCACTCCTCTAGGAAAATGCTCCAAAACAACCTCCAGAATCTGGTGCATCTGCCAGCCGGCGTTGAGGAGAGATTGGATGATCTCTTCATTCGGAAGGCCTTGCCTGTGGGCTTCTTGTATATAATTGTGCACTGGATGGTCAGTCATACTGGAAAAATATGCGCTTTTCGCCCACTATTGTCAAGAATTCTTGAATTAATCCCCTTTTTACTGTATAGTTCGGAAATGCGCGGTTAGCTCAGTTGGTAGAGCGCTTCATTTACACTGAAGATGTCGGGGGTTCGAGCCCTCCACCGCGCACATGAGAAATGCCCCTGTAGTTAAATGGATATAACCGCGGACTTCTAAGCCGCTATTCGAGGTTCGATTCCTCGCGGGGGCACAATTCATAACTTAGAGCGATGGGTCAACCAAAGTGGAAGGCGAAATTATTATATCTCGCGAAATATTTTTTCTTTCCGCAAAGTAATCGAGAGCCTTGTCTATCCTTTCTTTTCTCACTGCCTTGGCCTCCGCGCCAGGTGCGCCTGCGGGCACTGTGGCTTCCGTATTAATTGATTGGAAAAGGTAGAAACTAAAAACAAATGCGGTCAACGCGAGAATGATCCCCCCTGACAGCACCGCGTACCAATAAAATGCGGGATTTATTTTGTTTCCGTGTTTCCGTCTATTTTTATTTGTAAATAATTTTATTTCCATGATTATTGCGCAAAGGTTAGAAGTTTGACCCGGATAGACGCCTCCCAGGAAGGTGTTTTGGTATCCAATTTTTTTAAATCAAGGAAGGTGAACTCTAGCTCATAAGGCGAATTCTCGAGGAGTCGGATAAATTTGTAGATCGACTCAAAGCTGCCGGCGGCTCTGAGCGACACCGTAAGACCCGCGTTCCCTCCTCCGTTGTCGACAAAGGTTATCTCTCCCTTCGCGCCGACCTCTCTCGCCAGCCTCTCGAGCATATCCAAGAGCGGAACCACATCGGAACTCGCTATGAAATGAGCCGTGAGCTCTTCTTTTTCTTTGTCTATCAGACGGATAGAATTTTGGAGGGATTTAATGTCGTTCTGGCGGGACATTTCCTTCTGCCAGACGGCCTCGGCTCCCTCGGCTAGAACGATATTTTTATTCACCGCCCGGTACAGTGAGAAAAACACCACAGCAGACAGCGCAAGAAAGATGAAGGATATCAATAAAGGCAGTTTGGATAAAGCGGATCTCATATCAGTTGGGAATAAGGGTAAGTGAGAATTTTATATTCGACCCAGCGACAAAATTGGAGATCGGCAAATTGACTTTCTTGAAGGAGGCATCGTCCTCGAGCGCTTGGCGGAACAAAAGCAGGCGCTCTCTGGAAGGCGCGATACCGCCCACAGTGATTTCTGGAGCAGGCACCTGGCCCTCGGGCGAATCATCCCTGGGAAAGTCATAGGAGATCTGCGTGATTTTGATACCCGGCATTCTATGCAGAACGGTTTGATTGATCACCCGGAGTGAAACTTCAAATTTATTTTTCTGTCCGCTTTCGACGATATCCAGCTTGCCGCTCAGGTCCTTGATTTCAGCCAAAGTCCTTTGGTCCAGCGGCGGCATCGGCTCATTTTTCTGATCTTCCAATTTCAAATTGGCCAAATTTTTCTTCACCGAGGAAAGGAAATAAGCCGGCAGAAGCGCTACGGAGGCCGTGAGGAACACCACGGCGAGCACGACCAGAGACACCACCATGAGCCGGTAATAAAAATTCCGGGCCATCTTCTTTTTCTCTTGATTTGGAATCAAATTGATCATAATTATCTCTCAAAGTCCCCCAACGCAAGCCCGATCGAAGCGGCAAAAGAAAGGGCTCGTTTGAAACTGATGTCCGGAATATATTTCTCCGTGTTTACTATGTTGATCCAGACGTTGCCCATCTCCACTTTGTTCTTCGTGCTAATCGCAAAGTATTCCGGCAGGCCGATCAGGTTCGAGTCGCCGCCGCAGAGGATTATTTCTCTGATCGGCGGATTGTTTCTCCCGTCTTCATCCTTGTGGGTATGCCAATACAGGAAATGTTTTTGTACTTCATCCCGGAGTATCGCTACGCCGCCAAGGAGCACCGGTGAAATCTCTTTGTTTGTCGCGTTCCTTTTCAGGCCGTATTCTTTTTTCATATTTTCGGCCTCCTCGGCGCTTACGTTAAAACTTTTTTGGATCATGTTGTTCAGCGTAAACCCGCCCACATCGAGGGTGGAAGTGAACATCGCCACTCCGCTCGAGATGATGAAAATGCCAGTGCGCTTCTCGCCGAAGTCCACGATCATATAAGTGTCGGGGTCGCCCTGCTCGATCACGGAGCGAGCAATGGCTTGGGCTTCAAGCTCAAAAGATTGCACGGAGATCATCGCTCTGTCGAAGATAAGTAGATAGTTCTCGATAACATTTTTGGGAATAGCCGCGACTTCGAGGTGTAAATTATCTTTGTCTTCGGACAATAGTTCATAATCAAAAATGGTGTCTTGGGCCGCGATCGGTATGTGCTCCTCAAGTGAAAGCTCTATCCCCTCCCTGATACTCTTGAGGCCATCCTTGCCCAGCTTGAGCCCAAAAAGGTAAACTTGCTCCTCCGGCAAGGAGACCCGGACCGATTTGATCCCTTCTTCCCTCCGGAGAGATATTAAAATTTCCTCCATGCGTTTCGAGTCTTTGATTTTGCCTGATTCGATGATACCCGGCGGAATTTTTCGCTCGCCATGCCTGCCGACCCGGATACCATTTCGGGTTTCGATAAGTTCTATGAACTTTAGTGATTCGTCCGAGAGGTCAAGCCCGAAAGACCGACTACGCAAATATGAAGGCACGGGGAAAATCCTAGAAAAAAATCTAGAGAAAGAATTTTGGGATAAAGTACCCGCCATTACAACAGTATAACCTTTATTTGGCGTGAGTTCCAACCGGAATTTCCAAATTCGGCTCCAGTAAGGAGAATTTCCCGTCATCGGTCGAAACAGCCAGGATCATCCCCTGGCTTTCCAGCCCCCGGATCACTCGGGGCTCGAGATTGGCCACAAACATGCACTTTTTGCCGACAAGTACGGAGTGGTCGGGAAAATAGGGAGCGATACCGGAGATTACTTGGCGCGGCTTATCTTCACCTAAATCAACAGAGAGCCGGAGCAACTTGTCCGTATCCGGCACTTTTTCGACAGAGAGTATTTGTCCCACTATTATTTCTACTTTTTTAAATTCCTCAAGGTTAATCATTTGATTTATTATTTTTCCTGTCCAAATATCTTTGTAATATGAGCGCGGCGGCTCCCGCATCCGCCCCGTTTTCGCCTTCTTTATACCTCCGAGCTTCCACCGTCGTTAAAAATTCCTTTTCGCGGTGGACCAACAGCTTGAACTTTTTTTCCAGCTTGGAAATAAAAAATTCTATTTCCCTCTGCAGGGCATTCGGTAGCCCGGCAAAATCCATCGACTCCCCCACCACTATTTCTTTCACTCCTTCACTGGCTATCACCGCCTCGAGTTTCTTCCACAGCTCACCGTTATTTTTGACTATTTCTTTTGGGAAGGCCAGCCGGCCATTCTGGTCCGAGACCGCGAGCCCTACCCTCTTCGTGCCGTAATCTATGCCTAAAAATTTCATGCGGAGGCGGTGAGATTCGAACTCACGGTGCCTTGCGGCACTCCTGTTTTCAGGACAGGTGCACTAAACCACTATGCGACGCCTCCAGAGTGCTTACTTACTTGATGTCAATGACTCCCAGGCACGCGAGAAATCTTTCTTTACGGCGTGCCAAGTCTTTTTCTGAATGTGGAAAACGTAAATTAATTCCAGGATACTGGCAGTATTTAACAAAAGAAGGGCGACAAACCATTTTTTGTGATTATGTTTGGCCGCCATCCAGACAGCATAAACCTTCCAAACCAGGACCCAAATCAATAAAATTATCGCCACTACTCCAGTAATCCCATGTAAAATCCCCAAATTGATCATACCTTTACAATACCAGAGAAGTTCCTTTTATGCCAGCCGATAGTATTTTAAAGACGCAAAAGTGCTATAATATTGGTATGTCCCGATCAAAGAACATATTAATAATAATTATCGTATTGCTGGCTGTCGGCTTGGGAGTTTTCTTCTGGAATTCCAAATCTGCTGTGGCGCCAGGGGGCAATCCGGACTGGAAAACTTTTACCGACCCGAACAGCGGGGCGACTTTCTCATATCCTCCGGAGCTCGGAACAAAATATATTTCCACTATAGACTGGCCGCCAGCCGTATACATACCGGAAGACGGATTTGGTGGAGAATTTACTTGTACCGAAGCTGGTAATGAAACGGACCGAGCCGGGAAAACCGAAAAGAAAACCATCAATGGGCATGATTATTGCGTGACGAGAGTTGCCGAAGGCGCAGCCGGGAGTATTTACACTCAATATGCCTACGCTTTTGAGAAAGACGATGTAACGACAATACTCACTTTCAGCCTCCGCGCTACGCAATGCGGCAACTATGACGACACCGAAAAGGCCAAGTGTGAAGCCGAGCGCGCCAGCTTCAATATCGACAGCGCCATCGACCAGATCGCTTCGAGCCTAGAGCTGTAATTTTTGCTACAATATATAAGTATGGATAAATTATCTTGGTCGGCACTCGAATACGAGCCCAAGGAGCGCGGAGGCGACTGGTTCTGGGCGCTTGGGGTTATCGTTGCCGCCGGGGCCGGGGCATCTGTCATCTACAATAATTATTTCTTTGCGGCTCTTTTGATTCTGGGTGGATTCCTGCTCGGATTTTTTGCAATGAAAGAACCAGAGCTGGTGGAATATGAGCTCGGCAGTAAGGGCCTCAAGATCCGCGACCGCCTTTATCCATACGAGAATACAAAAGCTTTCTTTGTACAGATCCCCTCGCCGGAGCATGAAGAAATCATAAAGCCGATGCTTTTTGTAAAAACCGAAAGGCCGTTCCTGCCGGTGCTCTCTATTCCTATAGAAATAGAAATGGCAGAAAAGATCCATGCTCGCTTCGCCGAAAAAAATGTTCCGGAAGAAGAAATGAAGGAACACGTGTCGGAGAAAATAATGGACGCCTTGGGATTTTAATTTGTGGTGCCCTCGCCAGGAATCGAACCTGGATCGCAAACTCCGCAAGCTCGCATTTTATCCATTAAACTACGAGGGCTTTTCTTATAATCAGACTATCAGTTTTGAATAAAAAGTCCAGGTACTTTTTTATCTAAAAACTTAAGCTATGTTTAACAAACTTTAATTAATTATTTTTTAATAATTCTATTTTGACTTTTGGATTTTAAGTGGTATAAATGAAGAGAACGGCCGGCAAATGCCGCGCCAAAAATTTCTGTTCATCGTAACACAACACTCTATCACATAACCACGGAGAGACACCATGAAACGCATCGGATGGATGATGGTTTTACTGCTCGTCGTTTTACTTCCCGCTCCCGCGGCCGCGCAGGACAAGGCCATCACCAACCAGTGGCCGGTGTGCAAGCCAGGCGGCTCGCCGGCCGCCAAAGGAACACCGCCGGCCGACGTCCACATCTTCAAGTCACCCATGATGTCCCAGAAAAAGCCGGCGTCGAAGAACGATGTGGAATGGATCCTCTGCCGGCTCGAAGCTGGCGTGGACAGCTACCGCACCACGAGCGGCGTCTTGTACGACGTCGTCTCGAATCAGCCGTATCTCCCGATTGGTTGGGATGCGGGCCCTCCACCGCTCCAAAAGGGCGACAAAGGTGAACCGGGCAAGAGCATTTTGGCTCAAGCCTTGACCCTGGCTCAAGGACCCTGCACCACAAGCGTCAATGGCGTGTTCGGTGCAGCGTTCAAGGACGCCGAGGGGACGCTCACCTACGCATGCAGCGGGGCCTCGGGCCGCGACGGCATCAATGGGATCAACGGCATCAATGGACGCGACGCCCTGCTCCCACCTACTTCGAAGAAAGAGGGCGCTCGGTTCGGTTGCGGAGGCAAGTGTAAGGTAACGCTTGCTGGAATCGGTACGGCCGCTGTCATCGGCGGCATCTGCGCAGCCAAGGAGAAAGGCTGCATGAGCCAGACGACGATCATCGATCGCAGATAGAGTGAGCAACATCGGAGGAGGCGCAAGGTCAAACCCTTCGCCTCCTCCACTCTACAAAGTTATTAAACGAAAATTATTTTTGATTTTGATGATTTTGTAGAGTTAAAATATAAAAAAATTTCTCCAGAAACGAAGATTGGGAGGCACCTACGAAGGCATCCTCCCATCTTTTTACTATCTCAAACGAAAGAACTTACTCTCGCGGTTCTCATAAAACCGCGAGATGTGTGATTATCGGCCCACTTGCGACACCTTGATCTTCCGGCTGACACTTGGCGCTCCAAGCCCAGTGAAGGTCAGGTTGCCGGTACGGGTTGTGGTACCGGTATTGTTAGCGA
>Ga0209542_10005721_pt1 | contig 24619 bp, 24 predicted proteins | sample RifCSPhighO2_01_FD_184028 | JGI IMG/M metagenome (GOLD analysis project Ga0209542, IMG submission 184028) | Soil microbial communities from Rifle, Colorado - Rifle CSP2_plank highO2_0.1 (SPAdes) (version 2) | ecosystem: Environmental > Terrestrial > Deep subsurface > Rock core/Sediment ...
CGCCGAGGCGCGCGTCTACAAGACCAAGAGCAAGAGCGCGCAGGAAGCGCACGAAGCGGTGCGCCCCACCGACCCAAGCAAGCACAGCCTCGGCCATAACGAAGAACAGAAAAAACTGTATGCGCTTATCCGCGCGCGCTCGCTCGCCTCGCAAATGACCGACGCGAAAATCATGCGCACCAAAATCCGTGCCAATATCGATGATGGAGATCGTATCTCCATCATTCCCGACTTCGCGGCCAATGGTTCGCGAGTTATGTTCGACGGCTGGCTCGCGGCCGACCCGGACGCGCGCGGAGAAGATGTGGAGCTACCGAAGGCCGCCGAGGGTGACCCGCTTACACTCGTCGAGGCGCGTTTGGAGGGCAAGGAAACGCAGCCGCCGGGCAGATATTCCGAAGCAGGCCTCGTCAAAGAGCTTGAAAAGCGCGGCATCGGCCGGCCGAGCACGTACGCGAGCATTATCCGTACCCTGGAAACGCGTGGCTACGTGGACAAGCAGGGACGCACGCTCATTCCGACCGCTACGGGGGATGTCGTCTCGACATTTATCGAAGGAAATTTCGGCGATTACATCAGCGACACCTTTACTGCCGAGATGGAGAACGAGCTCGACGAGATAGCCGAGGGCAAGCGCACATACGGAAAAACGCTGAAGGACTTTTACGGCCCGTTCACCAAGGCGATTAAAAGCAAGAACAAGATAGAAAAAATTACCAATATGGGCGACGCACCGAAAGAATTCCCCTGCCCCATCTGCGGCGGGCCGATGGTCTACAAACTCTCCAAGAACGGGCGCTTCATGAGCTGTGCCAAATTCCCCACCTGCCTTGGCGCACGCAAGGAAGACGGCTCGGAAATCGCGCCGCCCAAAGACATCGGCGAGGCGTGCCCTGAATGTAAGAACGGAAAACTGATGGAGCGCGAGGGGCGCTTCGGCAGATTTATCGCATGTTCGAATTTCCCGAAATGCAAATACGTGCGCAAAGACCCGACCGAAGAAGCCCGTACGAAAACGGGTGTCGCCTGTCCTGTATGTAAAAAAGGCGAGATGGTGGAGCGCAGGGGTCGTTTCGGTATTTTCTTCTCCTGCTCCAACTATCCTGAATGCAAAAACGCCATCAAGGCAAAACCGACGGGTCGCATGTGCGACATGTGCGGGTCGCTGATGATGGAAGGCACAAAAACGATACCAGAGCGCTGCAGCAATAAAACATGTCCGATGCACAATCCGCATAAGCTCGCGGGTGCCAAAAAATAAAAAGCTAAACGCGGCGCCCCCTGCATGGGTGCGCCGCGTTTCTCATTTCAACCTCAACTTTGAGGGCAACGAACTTATCAGTTCGTTAAGAGCTTTCTCACAGGCTTCACATGGTCGCGAAGCTGGAAGTCTTCCGGAAGCTCCAGGCCTACGAGAGGGCGAAGGAACTCCAGATATGCGTCCGTAACGTGGTTACCGGCCTCGTTGATGTAGCGCCGCGGCATGACCTTAGTTTTGTCCGCGACCAGCTCCAACGGAACCAAGTCGTATTCGAGTCGGAAACCGCCGCTAGGATTCGAGTGAAAATCCTTAACGACGACCGACCCGGTACGACCTGCCAGTGCGTATTCCACGGCCTTCTGGCCAACCCCGCGTGCTGCTGCAAGGTCAATGGGAGCCACATCGTCATGTGACCGAGTGCCCGCCCCCAGGGTCAGAGCACGAACGCGCTTGATGCCCAGCCCGCTTTGAACGAGCGAGCAGAGACGCTGATCGAGTCCGCTTCCCGAGAGGACCGCGTTGTTATGCGCGTCCCTCGCGAGAGCAGCAGCGTCCTTTTCCGCGATCAGGGTGCCGTCCTTATCGTGGATTCCTTCGGAAACGACGACGAGGCAGTGTCCGTACCGCTCGTACATCGCCTTAACGTCCGAGAGGAACCGGCTTTCGTAGAAGTCGACTTCCGGGCAGTAGATCAAGTGTGGACCTTGATCGGGTCGCCGACGTGCGCGCGCAGCAGAACCAGCCAGCCAGCCCGCATTTCGGCCCATCACGACGATGATGAGCACGCCTTGCATGGACCAGTTGTCTCCGCTGTTCCAGCGAACCTCTTTGGCGATGTATCTCACCGCCGACAGGGATCCCGGAGTGAATATGTTCTCGGGGACGTCCCAGTCGACCGTCTTGATGCCGTGGATCATCGACATTGAAGATCCGATGGACGCGGCGGCTTTGCTGATGATGTTGATCTTTTCGGCGGTGTCATTCCCACCGAAGTAGATCAGACCATCGGCACCATGAGCCTGCAGCACCCGGGCAATCTTGACGCCGTCTTCGTCGGTCGGCTTATCGCGAGCGGTTCCGAGCGCCGCGTAAGTTGTGCGCATGAGCTTTTCAAGAATGCTCGGGTCCAATGCAGTCAAGTCCCCGAAGTCTTCGTTGAGAATGCCTTGGAGCCCATGCCAGGCTCCATAGATTCGACATCCGAGGCGCTGCGCAGTTTCCGTCGCAGCTCCTGCAGACGCTGAAAGCACCGGGGTTCCGGCGCCTCCAAAGACTGTCACCAGTAGCTTCGCCTTGATCTTCTTCAGCATCGTCTTGATCTCCTTCCAAGCCGTACGGATATGTGGATTTGTAGAGAACCGAGAGCAATCGGTCAGGCCCTAACGTATCAAACTGCACCCGCTACGCAAGGTTTAAGATGAAGGCTCCCACATGACACTCCCCTTTTGCAAATGCCTTCGCCGGAGCGTATCATCGGTAATATGAGCGTCGATACCCCGCGTCCCCTCGCAGATATACTCACCGCCTTGTCGAATAAGACCGACGCCGATATCACCCTTATCACCAAGGCATACGAATTCTCAAAGGAGGCGCACAAGGAGCAGAAGCGGTATTCGGGCAATCCGTACTTTACGCACCCCGCGGAAGTCGGATTTTTGCTTGCGGAAGCGGGGATGGACAGTCAGGCGATTGCCGCCGGGCTCCTGCATGACACGATTGAAGACGCCGGCGTGAAGCCGAAGACGATTGAGGACGAGTTCGGGCCCGAGGTCCTCTCGCTCGTTGAAGGCGTGACGAAGCTCGGAACGCTGCGCTATCGCGGCATGGAGAGGCACACGGAATCACTGCGCAAACTTTTTGCGGCGACCGCCAAAGATATCCGCGTCCTTATCATCAAGCTCATGGACCGGCTCCACAATGCGCGCACGCTCGCGCACGTGCCGAAGGTGGAGAAACGCACGCGCATCGCACTTGAGACGCTTGAGATATACGCGCCTATCGCCGATAGGCTCGGTATGAGCGTCGCGAAGCAGGAGCTTGAAGACGCGGCATTTCCCCACGCGTATCCGAAGGAGTACGAGAAGACGCGCGCGCTCTTGCGCGACCGCAAAAATGAGAACGAGCAGCGTCTCGAAAAAGTGGAGAAAGACCTCAAGCGCGAGTTGGGCGACGCGGGCATCCGTACCTTCCGCACGGAAGACCGCATAAAAGGGATTTATAGCCTCTACCTCAAGCTCGGACGGCGCGACTGGGACATTGACAAAATCTACGATATTTTAGCCCTACGGGTCATTTTCCCCACGGTAGCGGACTGCTATTCGGCCCTCGGCATCATTCACGCGCACTGGCGCCCGGTGCCCGGCAAAATTAAGGACTACATTGCCTTCCCGAAGCCCAACGGCTACCAAAGCATCCATACCACCGTGTATACCGGCGACGGAAGTGCCTTGGAGATGCAATTGCGCACTGAGGCGATGCACCGCGAGGCGCTCTACGGCATCGCTTCTCACCTAACCTATAAAGAAGTGCAGGGGGGCGGCGAGGAGAACAAGCGCGGAAGTTTGGAATGGATACGGCAATTCTTCCCGCGGAGGGCAAAGGCCAATACTTCCGGACCCGAACTGCCGTCATCGACAGACGCGGACAAGAACGACGTTCCCGATTGGATACAAGAACTCGCGCACGCACATCACGGCGGAGAGGGGTCGGAAGAATACTTGGACACGCTCAAGACCGATTTCTTCAGCCACCGTGTGTTCGCCTTTACGCCGAAGGGCGACGTTATCGACCTCCCTATCGCGGCGACCCCGATAGATTTCGCTTACGCGGTGCACTCTGATATCGGGAATAAGATGTCGGGCGCGCGCGTAAACGGAAAAATGGTATCGCTTGACACAACTCTGCGTAACGGAGACATGGTCGAGATAATTACGAAACCTTCCGCGCGCCCGTCGCGAAAATGGCACGACATCGCAAAAACCAATATGGCAAAGAAACATATCCGCGCCGCGCTCGCGGCGATGGAGGCGAAAAAACGTTCGTAGCGTGCCAGCATCCGCCGTTGTTTATCTCATCCGGTCGGACGGGGTAAACAAGAACGTTATACGCTGAAATTGTTGATGGAGTAGAGGTCTTCTTCCTCTTTCTGCTTTTCGTCCTGCGCGGGAGTCTGCGAAGGGGCGATGGGGTTTTCTGACGTCTCCGTATGGGACGGTTCGACGGCTTGGACAGTCTGACGTTCTTTCGAAAGCATCGCGCGGATGTGGGCGAGGTCGTCCACGGAGAAGAAATCGATGAGCACTTTGCCCCCTTGGTCCTTCTTCTCGATGCGGACGCGTGTACCCAGGCGCTCCGTGAGCTCGCGCTCAAGCAGCAGAAGCTCGGGCGTCAGATCGGGCTTGCGGACGCGCTCGACGGCCACGCGACGCGCGAGCTGCTCCGAATCGCGCACGGTGAGGCGCTTCGCAACGATTTCCTTGAAGAGGACTTTTTGCTCTTCCGTCCTATCCATGAGCATAAGGAGCGGGCGGGTGTGTCCTTCGGTAATCTCGCCCGCCGCGAGTGCGTCGCGCATTTCCTGCGGGAGCAACAAAATGCGGAGTGTGTTGGAAACGTATTCGCGGCTTTTACCCACGCGCTTGCCGACCTCTATGTGTTTGAGCCCGAATTCTTTTGTAAGCCGTTCGAACGCGAGCGCCCGGTCGAGCGGATTGAGGTCTTCCCGCTGAAGATTCTCGATAATAGCGAGTTCGAGCTTCATCCGGTCCGAATCCTCGCCCGTGCGGATGACGGCGGGTACTTGCAGGAGGCCAGCGAGCTTCGCCGCGCGCAATCTACGCTCTCCCGCGATGAGCTCGTACTCGACATAAATCCCCTCTTCGGGGCGTTCGATTTCCTTGCGCGTGACGGTAAGCGGCTGCAAAACGCCGTATTGCCGTATGGATTCCGCCAGCGAAAGCAGCGCCGCTTCGTCGAAGTTTTTGCGCGGCTGAAATGGATTCGGTTTAATGCGCTCGACCTCTACCCAAAAGATAGAGTCGCCCTGGTACTGACTTTGCATGGGAAAAGTATATCATTACCGCACCTATGAAGAGAGTGTTGAAAAGATTCGCTCCCGAAGCGTTACTCTCGATATATCACTACGGCGTGGCTCTCGCGGCGGCGGTGCGGTATGGCTTCCCCTCGCGCCACATTGTCACAATCGGGATTACGGGAACGAAGGGAAAAACTTCGACCACCAATTTCATCTGGTCGTGTCTTTCGGCAGGCGGCATCAAGACCGGCATCATCACAACTGCGAATATTCGCATCGGCGACCGCGAGATATTGAACGCATATCACATGACGATGCCCGGTCCCTTTACCATACAGCGCCTTCTGCGCGAGATGGTCCGAGCGGGGTGCACACACTGCGTCATCGAGACGACCTCCGAAGGCCTCAAGCAGCACCGGGACACGGGCCTTCAGTATGATATCGCCGTTTTCACCAATCTCTTTCCCGAGCATTTGCCTTCGCACGGCGGCAGTTTCGAGGCGTACAAAGAGATGAAAGGAAAGATGTTTGCCTCGCTTCGCTCGCATCCGCGCAAGGTCGTCCGCCACAAACAGGTGGAAAAAATCATCATCGCAAATGCGGGAAGCGAACACGCACCGTACTTTCTCGCCTTCCCCGCCGACTGCAAGGTGACGTTCGCAGTTGGTACAAAAGCCGACTATGCGGCGCAGGACATACGCTCAAGCGCGACGGGTGTCGCATTCAAAGTGGAAGGCACCGAGTTCCGGCTCAGTATACCGGGCGCATTTAACGTATCGAACGCGCTTCCCGCAATTATTATTTCCCGTCTTGCGGGCATCGACGACGCGTCTATCGCTCGCGGTCTGGAAATGCTCACTCTTATCCCGGGCAGAATGGAACGCATAGAGGAGGGACAGAAATTCACGGTATTCGTCGATTATGCGCATGAGGGCGAGAGTATGCGCAACGTCCTCGAAACCGCTGCCGCGATGCGCGCACCAGGCGGTAAAATCATTGTTCTGCTCGGCGCAGAGGGAGGTGGGAGAGATAAGGCTAAGCGCCCGATTATGGGCAAGCTCACGGGTACCATGGCAGACTACATCGTCGTTTCGAATGTAGACCCGTACGACGACGACCCGCAGGAAATCCTTGAGGACATCGCGCGCGCGGCAGAAGGGGAAGGAAAAAAGCGCGACACAGATCTATTCGTGATAGAAGACAGGCGAGCGGGCATTCAAAAAGCGCTGTCGCTTGCAGGCGCGGGAGATATCGTACTGATAACAGGAAAAGGCGCAGAACAATCAATGGTACTAGGCGGCAAAAGCTTGCCATGGGACGACCGCACCGTCGTGCGGGAGGAATTGCAGAAACTGCTGTAAAAACGATGTGCCGAGAGAGGGACTCGAACCCTCACGACCTTGCGATCACATGATTTTGAGTCATGGGCGTCTACCAATTCCGCCATCTCGGCTTCTCGCCTATAATACGCCAGCAATGCAGAACAAACAAAAGGTATTAGTTATCGTCGGACCGACCTCTTCGGGCAAGAGCGCCTTGGCGGTGGGACTCGCCCGGAAATTCAACGGTGAGGTCATATCGGCCGATTCGCGGCAAGTATACCGTGACCTCAATATCGGAACGGGAAAAATCACCAAGCACGAGATGAGAGGCGTACTACATCACCTTCTTGATGTAGCTTCCCCGAAAAGAAAATTTAGCGCTGATGACTACGTACGCCACGCTCGTGCAGCCATCCGTGGCATCGCCTCACGCGGCAAATTGCCGATAGTCGCAGGCGGTACGGGATTTTACATCGATGCCCTTGCCGGGCGTATTGTCCTCCCCAATGTCCCTCCCAATAAAAAACTTCGTGCACGGCTCGAGAAGAAATCCGCCGCCCAACTGTACGCACTGCTAAAAAAGAAAGACCCGAGGCGGGCCAAAGCTATTGAGCCGCACCATAAACGTCGTCTCATCCGCGCCCTCGAAATAGCGGCTGCTCTTGGTTCCGTCCCGATGATGGAGATACGATCTCCATCATTTGACATGCTGTGGGTGGGCATCACTCCCCCAATGAAAGAACTCGAGAAAAAGATAGTTGTTCGCTTATTCGCGCGAATAAGGCAAGGGATGGTCGCTGAAGCAAAGCGATTGCACGCGCACGGACTTTCGTACAAGCGTATGGAAGAGCTCGGCCTTGAGTACCGCTCCCTCGCCCGCCATCTCCTTGGCGCAATCACCCGCGCACAAATGATTGAAGAACTTAATCGCGCCATCCGCAAATACGCGATACGCCAAATGCGCTATTGGAAACGCAACAATGATATTCGGTGGTTCAAAACCTGCGCGGGCGAAAGAATTCCGCGGCTTGTGCGCTTGTGGCTACGCAAGTGAGAGGAGTAAAATCGCCAGGAAACCGAGTACAAGTCCTGCGACGGCTAGTGCGTTTAAATGCTCGCCGAAAATTATCACGCCGATGAGTACCGTTGCGAGGAGACTCATCACAGACCATATTGCTCCAACGATGGAAAGTTGATTCTTTTGCAGAATGGCGGGAAGCCACGCGAGCGTGCCGAGGGCGTAGATAAAAACAATCAGCGCGATGTAGGAAAAACTCGGTGCCAGCGCGAATTTTTTGGAAAGGTACTCGCCGAACGCGAAAAGGAGTGCGGAGAGTACGAGCCACGCGATATACGGAAAAAAGAAGAGAAAATTCATACTGGCGGGCTTTGCGGAACGATGTTGGAACTTTACTTTTAAGCGGCTCTTATCTTAGATCGACTACGACTTAGGCAACTTTATAAATTCGAGTATCACGACCCGGGGCACTTCTTTGTGATCTTTATAGCGAGGATGCTCCGCAAGCAATTCATCCGTGTACTCCGGCTCTCTGAAATTTGTCAGTGCAAGCCCCTTTTCGAGAAAAGCCTTCATATAATCTTCCAGCGGCCTGTTGAATACCGGGACCCACGCCTTTCCCGCAAGTGTTTTCTGGATTATTTCCTTTCTGTCGAAGTATCCCACTGTACTGCGGAATACTTCGGACTTTTTTCCCGCGGTCTCTTGGGCTCTAAAATGATATTGATATAGGGGGTGCTGGACACAGATGACAACTTTTCCATCTATCTTCAGGACCCTGGAGATTTCCGCAGACACTTTTTCTAAAGACGGCAGGAAATGAAATACCATACTTGAAAGGACAATATCGAACGATTCATCCTCAAGGTCCAAATTATCGCTTAAGTCCATTTGGCGGAATTCAACGTTTCCTGGATTATTCTTGGCTTTGGCAATGGCAAGAAGTTTTTCGGATTCATCAATGCCTACTACTCCTGTCGCGGTCTTTGCAAGCCTTCGTACCCAGTATCCATTGCCACAGCCCGCGTCAAGAATTACTTTGCCAGCAACGTCTCCGATGACATCTTTGATGGCTGGATCAAACAATAACTGATGCGAGACATCGCCAGTCTCACCCTGCGCTTCGGCATATAACTCAGCAAATTCATTCCACGGGTTAGTCATAGGGTGAAGCGCGATTTGCCTCATTATTGATAAATACTTACCGGCGGGCCCACTAGGAATCGAACCTAGGTCTGCTCTTTTGGAGAGAGATATTCTACCATTGAACTATGGACCCTAAGGGCAGCTTCGAGCTGCCAGCTTCAAGCTTACAGGAAGATTCTAAAGGCTCAAATACATTTCGCTCGAAGATCGTAACTGGAAACTCGAACCTACTTCTTCGCCTCTTTATGCTTAGTATGTGCTTTACACCATTTGCAGTACTTCTTGAGCTCAATTTTGCGCGTGACAAGTTTACGGTTCTTGCGGGACCAGTAGTTGGTGCGGTTGCACTTCCCACATGCGAGTCTGAAAAGTTGATCCTGTGACATGCGCGACACTATACAGAAAGCCCAGCAATTGCGCAACTATACGAACGCGGAAGCATGCTGTACAAAAAGCTCACAGATCTTATTCCAGGGGCCGAAGGATCCGCCGTTCCCTACCAGAGTCCGCATGAGCGTATCCACCACGAGCCAGCCCGCGAGGATGATGATGAGACCGATTGCCACATTTACGAATATCTCTTTCGCACGCGATATCTCACCACCCGCGACACTCGTGAGATAGAGCCATCCCGCCCACGCGAAGAGTACGGCGGATAGGAACACCGCGATGTAGATACCCGTATTGAGGACATTCTGTGCGACCGTTGCGAGGTCGCACACGGATTGGCATCCCCCGACCTGATTGCACTGCTCGGGCACTATTTGCCCCGGTAGGCCGGCCGCCGCGAGCGCGAGCGAAGGGGCGATGAAGAAGATGACAACAAAAAACGCAGTTATACGAACCAGCCCTTGGTGAGTCATGGAAATAGTTTAGCACGCAAGATTCTATGTGAAGTGAGTTTTTTGCGCAATCATATCCGAGCGGTCAATGTGTATTGTGGTACAATTGGGCTGTGGCCCGTCGCTGGACAACTGCTGAAGAAAATATGTACCGGGCTGAACTCGTGCAGCTCTATGTCGTGGACAATAAAACCATCAGTGACATTGGGAAAATGCTGAATCTTAAGGACGCGACTGTCTACGATCGCTTAGTTCGCCTCCAAGTTCCCTCCTGCCGACGGAATAAGGAACACTCGGACAATAAGCGCTCTGATGTTTGGATACCGACCGTCCGCTCTCACAATCTTGCAGAGTTGTTTGGCATTATGCTTGGCGACGGACACGTTTCCCACTTTCAAATGATGGTGACACTCGGGACAAAAGAGGCAGCGTATGCACGGTACGTCCGATTACTCATTAAAGACACATTCGGGGGTGCCCCCAGAATTACGACGTCAAGTCGCGGTCACACAACCGTCTACCTCGGTTCAACAAAAATCACAAACTGGCTGAAAGCTGAAGGTCTTGTGCAAAACAAAGTTGCGGCACAAGTCGGTGTCCCCCCATGGATTTTTGAAGACACAAAATACATGAGCGGTTTCCTGCGGGGATTCTTTGATACAGACGGCTCGGTGTATAGACTGCGGTACGGTGTTCAAATATCCCTCACCAATCGCTCCATGCCACTCCTCGTTTCTTTACAGAGCATGCTTCGAAGGTTAGGATATACTCCGTCGGCAGTTAGTGCGGATAGGGTGTATCTGACCAAGATTCCGGATGTGCAAAGATTCTTCCGGGAAATCAGGCCGATGAACTCTAAGCATAGATGCCGATACAATTCGTTTACGCGTCGGTGGCGGAGCAGCAAACGCACGTGACTGTAGATCACGCGGTCTATGACCTTCGCAGGTGCAAGTCCTGCCCGGCGCACATGGTATGATGGAATATGAAGTCTTATTAGATTTAATTCTTCAATATGTCCATCGAATCAGCGCAGAAAAATGACGAGAATTGGAAAAAGGTTCAGGGGATAAAGCAGATGTCGGGGCAAGCATTGGATGCGGTTGAGGCAGGAAAATTTGATGTAGCTGGGGAAATTGTTTCAAAAATCAGAGCGGAGGAAGAAAGCGAGAGCGAATTCGTAAAGCGCTCGGCGCAGGAACATGCCAAGCTCGTAGAAGACCAGATTGAGACCGAGAAAAAAGGACGCGCAGGACTGATATAACCTTTTCGAGACTAGGCTCTCACTGTCGCTCTCACCCGGGCACCGCGATGACGCTCGGGTCCTTTGCGGACATCGAACGTGAATTCATTATTTTTGATGTCCACCGAGACCGAGCCGCCCTCCAGGACGCCGCGCGCGACCATCAGATTGGCGACGGGTGTGAGTATTTTGGTCTGAATGAGACGCTTGAGGGGGCGCGCGCCGTACTGCGGGTTGTAGCCTTCTTTTGCCAAGTGCTCAATAGATGCGGGGGTAAAGGTGAGCGCGATGTGCTTCTCTTCGAGTCGCTTCGCGACGATGTCCACCTGCATGCGCACAATCTCCTTGATAGCGTCGGTCGAAAGGATGTTGAAGAGGACGATCTCATCGAGACGGTTGAGGAATTCCGGACGGAAAAATTCTTTGAGCGAGCTCATGACCTTTTCCTTCACCTGTTCGTAGCGCTCGCCTTCCGTCTTCGAGAGGCCGCTGCCGAAGCCGAGACCCGACATTTTGTCGATGTGCTCGGAACCGATGTTGGAGGTCATGACAATGACGCAGTTCTTGAAATTGACGACGCGGCCCTTTGCATCGGTGAGCCGGCCGTTGTCGAGGACCTGAAGCAGCACGTTGAACACCTCCGGATGCGCCTTTTCTATCTCGTCGAAGAGAACGACCGAATAGGGGCGATGACGGACGAGCTCGGTGAGCCCTCCGCCTTCGTCGTAGCCGACGTATCCCGGCGGACTGCCTATCATTTTGGAGACGGAGTGTTTCTCCATATATTCAGACATATCCACGCGGATGAGCGACTTGTCCGAATTGAAGAGGAATTCCGCCAGAGAGCGGGTAAGCTCCGTCTTGCCGACTCCTGTGGGTCCGAGGAAGAGGAACGAGCCGACGGGGCGGTTGGGGTCGGAAATACCCGCGCGGCTGCGCTTGATGGCGTCGGAAACTTTCTGCACCGCTTCGTCCTGACCGACGATGCGCTTCTTGAGCTCCATGTCCATGCGCGAGAGCTTCTCGGCCTCTTCTTCGAGCATCCGCGAGACCGGCACGCCCGTCCAGCGGGAAACGACCGCTGCAATATCTTCTTCGGTAATTTCCTCTTTGAGAACGCGGCGCGTCTGCTGGAGCTTCTTCAGGCGCTTCTGCGCCGTTTCTATCTCTTTCTCAAGGAGCGGTATCTTGCCGTAGCGGAGCTCGGCGGTCTTGGTAAAATCGGCGATTGCCTCCGCGGCGTCGGCCTCGATGCGCGAGGATTCAAGCTCCCCTTTCGCGCGCTTTATCTCGACGAGCGTGTCTTTTTCATTCTTCCACTTGGTTTCGAGCTCGCGCGTGGAATCCCGCAGGTCGGCGATTTCCTTCTCGATGAGCTTCGTGCGTGTGCGCGCTTTGCCTTCCTCCGCCTCGGATTCTTTCTTGAGAGCTTCGCGCTCGATTTCGAGACGCCTTACCTTACGATGCGCCTCCTCGAGGATTGGCGGCTTGTTTTCGAGACTAAGCCGGAGCGCGGATGACGCTTCGTCGATGAGGTCTATCGCTTTGTCAGGTAAGAATCGTTCCGTGATGTACCGCGCGGAAAGCTGCACCGCAGCCACCATCGCATCGTCGGTGATGTGTACGCCGTGGTAGAGCTCGTAGCGCTCTTTGAGCCCGCGCAGGATGGCTATCGCATCCTCGATGGAGGGCTCGTTTACGTAGACCGGCTGGAAGCGCCGTGTGAGCGCGGCGTCGTGCTCAATATGCTTTTGGTACTCTTTGAGCGTAGTCGCGCCGATGACGCGGATATCGCCGCGCGCGAGAGCGGGCTTGAGCATGTTGGACGCGTCCATGGAGCCCTCGGCGGCACCCGCGCCGACGAGTGTGTGCATTTCGTCAATAAAAAGAATTATCTTGCCTTCCGAGCGTTCGACTTCTTTCATGACCGCCTTGAGCCGCTCCTCGAATTCGCCGCGGTATTTGGTCCCCGCGATGAGGAGCCCCAGGTCGAGCTGGATGATTTCCTTGCCCCGCAACGATTCGGGGACATCGGACGATGCGATACGCTGTGCAAGCCCTTCGGCCACGGCGGTCTTGCCGACGCCGGCCTCGCCGATGAGTATCGGATTGTTCTTGGTGCGGCGCGAAAGAATCTGTATCACGCGCGTGATCTCGGTATCGCGCCCGATGACGGGGTCGAGCTTATTCTCGCGTGCGCGCTCGGTAAGCGAGCGTGCGAATTTCGCGAGCGCACGCGGCTTCTGAGGAGTGTCGGTGTCGCGAATTTTCCCTTCTTTGATATCAGTCAACACGCGGGCAAGCGCCGCGCGGTCGATACGGAAACGCGTGAGAATGTCGGACGCGGGCCCCGGATGTTCCACGATGCCGAGCAGGAGATGCTCGGGTGAGACGAACTGGTCGTTGAAAGATGCGGCGATGCGGGGCGCCGCCTCGAAGACCCGCACGAGCTCAGGCGTGAGATACAGCTGAAAAGAAGGCGAGACCGCGGTATTGCCCGAGACGCCCTCAATCAGCTCCAAAATCGAATCCGAGAGGTGTGCGACGTCTATCTCGCCCTGCTCGAGCATGGGCACGACCATCGTCTCTTCCTGCATGAGAAGGGCAGCAAAGAGGTGCAGCGTGGAGACCTGGTTGTGCCCGCGCTCTACGGCAAGCTGATGCGAACGGTGTATCGCCTCCTTTGCCTTCGTCGTGTAATTGTTGAACGGAGCCATATAGAAAAAAGCATTCAGCTTTTCGTATTCAGCTTACCGCAAAAAAATAAAATTTCAAATGCTCCCTGTTTGTCTAAGAGCGAAGCGATTAGCAACAAACAGCAGTCCTCTTGGAGGGCGTTTTATTGCTGCGCTTCATCCTTTTTTTCTTCTTTCTTCATGAGGACGGACGCGGAAACGAATCCCGTGGGGGAGGCCGCACGCGCGATGCCGGTGCGAAGCCCCAGCAAGCTGCCCTCGGTCGTAATAAGCGGAGAGCCGGCAAAAATAGATTCAGCGCCGACGTCCGTATCGATGACTTGCGGCCCGCCTTCACCCGCGGATGCGATAAGTGTGGTGATAATGCCCGTGCCGACGCGGGGCGTTGATTTACCACCGATTGCTATCACTGTTGTACCCAGTGCCGGGTGAACACCCGCTATCGAAATGGGGCTCCAGACCGGCGATTTTCCCTCCGTGGTGGTCGTTGCCGCGGCAAAGTACGCTATCGCCGATGTCGCATCCTGCGACGTGAGTGCCACGCGCACATGCGACCCGCTCGCGAGTTCGGCGATGGCGACGTCGCCCGTCTTGAATATGTCCGCGTCGCTCACGATGGTGCCCGAAGCGTCCATCACGACGCCGAGCGCCAAAAACGCGGGAGTGTCGGTGCTCGTCGTAAAGAGCCGGACTATTGAAGGATTGACGCGCGTAAGCGCCTGCGAAATGAGGTCGGACTCTTTGACAACGACCGTTTTCTCCTGAGTGATTACCGTCGCGGCGGTTTGGCCCTGCGGCTGGGCGGCGACCGTCTCGATGGTGCGTTCGATGATGCGATTAACGGTCTGCGCGACGGCCGGCGGCGCCTGGTCCATGAGTGAGACCGTCACGATGCCGGTCGCGATAGAGGTGACGAACGACACGAGGAGTGTCAGGAGAACAATCTGAGATTTTGTCAGTTGTTCCATGTTCATACGGGTATCGTATCACGGCCTTATGAAAAGCAACAAAATCAATCCGACCGGATTTTCTCGAGAATTGAAAGGGTTCGTTTGATCTCGCGCTCCGTCGTACCCCTGCCGAGGGAGAAGCGGAGCGTATTACTAGCGCGCCAGGGTTCAGCGCCTAACGCGGCCACGACGTGCGAACTTGCCTCCCCTTCGCGGCAAGCGCTCTTGGTCGAAAGCGCTACACCCGCGTGGTCGAGAGCGAGTACGAGGTACTCACCCGTGCGCTCGCCGGGAATCGAGATGTTGAGCATGTGCGGTAAGGCGTGCTTGAGGTCGCCGCTCACGACCGCGCCCGGAATGCGCGCGACAATTTCGCGCGCGAAATTGTCGCGCAGTATCCGCAGGCGTTTGGCTTCCGCATCGCGCTCGCGGGTAATCTCGTCGAACGCCGCCGCGAAGCCCGCCGCGAGCGCCACATCTTCCGTGCCGCTGCGCAATCCCCGTTCCTGCCCGCCGCCGAACATCGTCGCAGAAAGGGACGCGCGATTGTTTACATAGAGACATCCGATGCCTCGCGGGCCGTAGAGCTTGCCTGAACCGAGCGCAAGCATATCGACTCCGAGCGAATGCACCTGCGGCGAACGATAGAGCGGCGCTTGTCCCGCGTCGCTGTGGAATATGATTCCCGACAAGTCTGACTTGTGTACACAAGTCAGACTTGTCGTCTTTTCGTATGCGCGCAGAGTGCGCGCGATTGCGGCAAGCGGTTGTATCGTTCCTATCTCGTTGTTGCCCCAGCCCACGGACACGAGAACGGTTGCAGGTCGCAAGAGCGCGGCGACCTCCTCCGCGCGGACAATGCCTTTTGCATCGGGCTCCACGTGAGAGACCGTACCTCCCATGCGTTCGATTTCCGCAAAACACTCCAGCACCGACGAATGTTCAATGGAGCTTACTATCCAATGCGTATCGGCAAGTGAGCGCTTGCGCAGCTCAAGCCCCCGGGCAAGCCCGATGAGCGCGATGTTGTTGGCCTCCGTGAGCCCCGAAACAAAAATGAGTTCGCGGGCCTTGCACCCCAAGTGCCGCGCAAGCGACTCGCGCGCCTCCGTAAGTGCGTGCTTCGCGGCAACGCCTTCGGCGTGTATCGCACCTGGATTGGCAAACATGCGCGACGCGACGCTGAATGCACCCTCTGCTTTGGGATGCACGGGCGTCGCGCTTGCATAATCGAGGTAAATCCGTTTCTTGAATCCGAACATGCTATCTAGTGTATGTCGCGGACGCCTTTTGCAAAAGGCGTCCGCGGCGAGTATACTGCGGAAAATTGCCCTACCGTGCCCGCCGGAGCCAAGGCGGTGGCGGGTGGCACGATTTATATGAACCAGTATGACCTCAAAACCCGACAATTCAACAGCAGAGCGTCCGCCTATTGTGGCGGTTTTGGGGCACGTTGACCACGGCAAGTCCACCCTCCTCGATTTCATCAGACATGCGAACGTCGTTGCCGGTGAGGCGGGCGGCATCACGCAACACGTAGCCGCCTATGAGGTGGAGCGTGAAAAGAACGGCGGTAAGAAACGCATCACGTTTATTGACACCCCCGGCCATGCCGCATTCAGCGCTATCCGTGCGCGCGGTGCATCGGCGGCGGATATCGCCATCCTCGTCGTCGCCGCGGACGACGGTGTAAAAGCGCAGACACTTGAAGCGCTCCAGAGTATCCGCGACGCGGGCACGCCGTTTATCGTCGCCATCAACAAAATAGACAAACCCAACGCCGACCAGGACCGCACGATACGCATGCTGCTTGATGAGAAAGTGTATCTGGAAAAATACGGCGGCGACGTCCCGTGGGCGCCGATATCGGCAAAAACGGGGGCGGGCGTCGAAGAACTTCTCGACCTGATTTTGCTCGTCGCCGAGATAGAAGGCTTCACGGGCGATGCGGGTGCAGCAGCGCACGGATACGTCATCGAAGCCCACCGCGACCAGAAGCGGGGCCTCGCGGCGACACTCATCATTACGAACGGAACGCTCCGTTCAGGTATGGCGATCCTCGCAGGTCGCGCTATCGCACCCGTGCGTATTATGGAAAATACCGCAGGAAAATCCCTCCGCGAGGCGACGTTTTCAACTCCTGTACAGCTCATCGGATTCGACAGCCTGCCGCAGGTTGGTGAGGAATTCCATGCGTACAAGAATAAGCGCGCGGCCGAAGAGGCACGCCCACCGCTCGCGCCAAAAGATATGCGCGCCGCTCTCCCAACACAGCTCGCCGAGGGTGAGACGGGCCCGTTCGAAATGCCCGTCATAATCCGCGCCGACGCTTCGGGCTCGCTCGAAGCCATCGCGCAGGAGGTGCCGAAATTGGGCACCGAACATGCCCGCGTCCGTCTCGTGCAATCAGGCATCGGAGCGGTCTCCGAGAATGATGTAAAAGCCGCTATTGCGAGCGACGTACCTGCGGTAGTTATCGGATTCAACGTCGGCGTTGACGCCCCTGCGGCGGCGCTCGCGCTCCAGCACGGCATCCGTGTCGAGACCTTTACCATCATCTACAAACTAACGGAACGCCTCGAAGAACTACTCGGCGAATCCGCACCGAAGCGCAGGGTGGAGGCGGTTACGGGCAAGGCAAAAGTCCTCAAGCAATTCGGCAGCCGCAAAGACGAGCGCGTCATCGGCGGAAAAGTCGTGGAAGGATTCCTCGAGCGCGGGAGCCCGGTACGCGTGATGCGTCGGGCGGAGGAGCTGGGTATCGGCAAGATAAAAAATATCCAGAGCAACAAACAGGATGTGAACCGCATAGAGATGGACCGTGAATTCGGTGCGCAAATAACCGCGGCATTCGAGATAAGTGCGGGCGACACGCTTGAAGGATTCACGACCTCGATGGAGTAACTAACAATTATGGAATCACGGAGGCAGACGCAGGTATCGCAGGTAATCGCACAGTTGGCCGCGGATTTTTTCGTGCGCGAATCACCCGTTAAGGCACTTATCACGGTAACCCACGCGGATATTTCCCCCACCTACAAAGAAGTAACCGTCTTCATTTCCGTGCTGCCGCACACAATGGAGGCGCAGGCGCTCAAATTTGCCAAGCGCGCGCGTACGGATTTCCGGGCGTATATCAAAAGCCAAAGCCGCCTGCATCCGATACCCGTCGTTGATTTCGAAATAGACTTAGGCGAGAAGAACAGGCAGCGCATCGATGAATTAACGCGCACTTAAAAAACCAAATCAGTATCGCGACTTTGATGCAGTATTCGGATGATTCGTACGATATCCTCCGTTACTCGATAGAAAATCACATACGGATTCACCGGTAGAGAACGGGCACCCGGTGATAAGTTGTCGCGTTTTCGTCCTAACAGAGGCCACGCGCTCAAAAGATTGTACGCCTTTGCGATTTCACGCAGTACCGTATCAGCAACACGTATTGATTCTTCGCGGGCAAGATAATCCCACGCATCATCAAGATCACGTGCCGCGTCCTCACTCAAAACAATCGAGAAGTTATCGCGCTCCCTTTTTGGTTTTCGCATGCCGCTTGTGAGCGCGTTTAATCACCTCTTCAATATCGACGACCACAACCCGTCCGGCATCAAGCGAACGCACCCCTTCCTGGATACTCATGCGCAATCCCTGGAACTTCTGAACATGCGCAAGAAGCTCACGGCCTATGTGGTCTTGCGCATCTTTGTCCAGCCGCGCTGCCTCCGAGAAAGCTCTTTCAAGCGTCTTAGTCATACGGACGAATTATATCATATCGCGTGGTATATTTGTCGCGGCGGCCTGGTGGCGAAGAAGTTAACGCGTTGGTCTGCAAAACCGATATGCGGGGGTGCGAATCCCCCCCAGGCCTCAAATCGTATATAGTAGTAATGTTGTCGGGGTGGCGAAATTGGTAGACGCGCGACACTTAAGATGTCGTAACCGAAAGGTCTTGAGGGTTCGATTCCCTCCCCCGACACTCGTACGAATCCATCAACTCATCGCATACATCCCGATACTTAGGTCTAAAACTAAGTATCGGGATATGCGCTTTGTGCACTCCAATCTTGTTTCGGCTTGCACTGAGCTTGTCGAAGTACGGGAAAAAGAAAACTTTTTGGCACAAATTTGCATGTTGATTCGCGCACTTGCAGCAATATTCGTGGAGCGTACACTGAAGACATATTAGACAACAATTACTTAACAACTATGGACGAACGTAAACTTGATAAAGGTCCAGTTCGAAAGCGCGAAACTGGCAGTCGCGATTGGGATAATTGCGCTGGCGCGGAAATTGAAGTTGGTCGCTTACAGGCAGATACGTGGAACGATCAAGTACCGCGGAGTTTCAGGATTGAGAATGATAAAACTGCATTAGTGCACACTTCGGCAGGTGCAAGCAATAATCGCTTCAGTGTCGACAGAGTTCCAATCGAGAAATTGCGAACACAGTTGGAGAATATCCGTCAGAGTGCACAAAGAGAGTTAGATCAAGCCCAGAAAAACATGGTTCTCATTGAACAAGCGCTTGCACAACTTCCAAGTCAGGAAAAACAAGCAGAGTGATTTTTGGTTAAATCAAAGAACAGTTGTATTCGCTTCGCGAACTCCGAGCTAGTCCGCCAAAGAAAAATTTGACATTGTCATCCTCCTACGCTAAAGCTTCGGACGGACAAGGGCGGAGCGGCTGGTTCCTTCCTTCGCGTGAAGCTACGGACGGGAACAGCGCACTAATTCAAGTATTCGGCACATTTCACTCAACACCCAAATCCGCCGCCGTCGACGGGGCAGGCGTCGCTGTCCTTGCCGGAAAACGTTCCCGGCTCGGAGCCGCTCACGATGTAATCGGCCGGATTGACCTTGGTCTCGCCGTCATGATTCCAGAGGTCCCAATAGTAGCGCCACTCCTGCCAGCCGATGCCCAGATGCTTCACATAGATATCGCGGTCGGCGAGCATTTGCCCAATTTTTCTGCCCGTCATGCACGGCATTGAATAGCAGTAGACGACAATATCCTTGCCGGGATTTCCCGCTTGCAGTTCGCGGAACGACGAGACAATCCTGTCGACGGCTCCGTAGTCCGATTTGTCCGGCGTCGCGTAGGCGGGGATGCTGACCGCACCGATGATGTGCGCGGTTTCGTACTCTTCCCTGCTCCGGAGATCGACAAGCGCATACGTCCCGTCGCCGATATTCTTGCGGATACTATGCGGGCTGACGTAGACGGCATTTTCGGTCTCATAAAAACTACGGATAAGGTCCTCTTGCGTGGGCGCAAGCACCTTTTGCGAAACAAGCGAGCCGAACATTCCGCTCACGGCACCAATAATGATAACGATAATGATGTGCTTTCCGTTCATCGGAGCATAGTACCACCGCCTCGACGCCTTGTCCGAAATGTTACAATCCGCGGTGTGGAACCGAATTCGGGCAAAAAACTGGAGATTGTCGTCGACGGCGTGGCGTGGCAGCGCTTGCCTGTGAGGACACATGTCATTAACAAAGAGGACGATATAACCGAAGTCATAAAAAGATACGCGAGTCCCCACCTGCAGAGTGGCGACATCCTTTTCATCAGTGAACGTATCGTGGCGATAAGCCAGGGCCGCGCGTACCCTATCAAAGACATTCACCCCTCATGGCTTGCGAAGGCCTTGGTAAAATTCGTCCACAAATCCCCCTACGGCATCGGGCTCGGCAGCCCGTGGACGATGGAGCTCGCTATCCGGGAGGCGGGTGCCGCGCGCATGCTCGTGGCCGCGTTTGCCGCGGCGGTCACGAAGCCGTTCGGGATAAAGGGAGTTTTTTATCATGTCGCGGGCAACAACGTGAACGCGATTGACGGTCCGTGCGACTACACGCTGCCTCCTTACAATGATTACGCGAAGTTGGGCCCGGCCAAGCCCATGAAGGTCGCCAAAGAGCTCGGCGGGATAATCGGATGCGACGTCGTCATTATTGATGCGAATGATCTTGGCGCCGCGGTACTCGGCAAATCAAACACGGCTATTAGGGACGCATTTTGTAAAGCCGTATTCAAAGACAACCCCCTCGGCCAATCGACGCAGCAAACCCCAATTTGTATCGTCAGAAAAGTCGCGTAACGAAAATTTATTGTGTACAATCGTGACTAGCCGCCTATAGCTCAGCTGGTAGAGCAACTGCCTCTTAAGCAGTGGGTCCCTGGTTCGAATCCAGGTGGGCGGACAAATTCTCAATCAGTTGCTGGATTAAGTCATTTCTATCGTCTATAGTGAGAATATGAAAGGGAAACATATCGCCATTATCGCAATCGTATTGGTAGCAGGGGGAGCGTTTTTCTATTGGTTTCAAGCTCGTTTAACGTGCGCCAGAAATGCGGGAAGCGGCGGGAGCATTGAAAGCCAGATATATCGTGAGTCCATTGGGTTATCCACGTTCAGCGAGGATAAATACAAAGGATGCATGCGCACTTATGGATTCTAGGGGGGCAGACAATATATGACAACAATAATACTGATAATCTTCTGCGTTGCAGTTGTGGGAGTTGTTGCAACGTACTTGGTTGCGCTTACGGTCGCGGCACAAAATATTTTCGCCAATTCTGGCAGTCCAATTAACATGGCAAATATGATACTCCAGTCAATTCTTGCCGTGGGGCAAATTCTGGTAGGTCTCGCTATTCTTGCTGTAATGGCACTTTTAATAGTCGCGGGATATATATCGAGTGAGGTTGGTCTGCCCATCATCGCATCCATCGCAGGATATTTGGTTGGGAGAAGTTTTGAGGGTAAGGTTATTAAGTAGACATTGGGCAGGTGGCGTAATTGGTAGCCGCGCTAGGCTTAGGACCTAGTCCCGCAAGGGGTGCGAGTTCGAGTCTCGCCCTGCCCACAATAAAAAATCAATTGCCGCCGAAGAAATTGCCGGGGAGCGAAATATTGTTGCCGCGCGAGACGTCCGGATTGCGGAAGTCGAGTCCGAAGGTGTTGTCGAGCAATTCGAGAATACCGAATACGGAGACCATGATGAGCATCCCGACGATGCCCCAAATCATGTGCTGCTTGCCCTCTTCGGTGTCGCCGCCCTCGTTCAGTTTCCACAGAAATTCCACGAGCCCGTAGACGAAGAGCAGGAAGCCGAGGGCAAAGATGACCAGTATCGCGGGGTTGATGATGTACGTTTCAAAACGGTACATTATGTTTGATACTGAATCCATATATACAGAGGCGAACTTTGTTACGCCTTACGAAGTACGAGCGAGGTGCCCGTTCGTTATTGGTAGTAGCCGCTCGTGCCCGTGTTTATCTGTATGCCTTTCGGAATGACGGGATCGGTGGAGGTCACTTTGAAGGTGCTTTGCAGGAGGCGGATGATGCCCCAGATGGAAACCATGACGAAAATGGCGATGACTCCGTAGAACATAATCTGCAAGCCTTCGCTTTTCTCTTCGCCGACGGAAACGAGGTAGCGGATAAGCCCCCAGAAGAAGACCACGATGGCAAGGGTGATGAAAAGCCCAATCAAGGCGTTCAAAAATGTGTTGGCGAGAGCAAGTGTGTCGAGAAGCGTCGCCGCACTTGCGAGGGCGGGAAGCGCCAGGGTCGCCGCTGCAAGAACCGAAGAACCGAGTATTTTACGCATAAAATATAATATATGACCTGCTCATTTAGCTAATATCTAGTACCTCAATGGTATAGGTAGAGTCTTATCCACACAATCGCCTTGTGTGGATAAGGCTAATGCTCCTCAGCCCCCTTCTTCTTCCCTCCTCCCGAGTGAGCCGCGAGGTACAGGATAATCCAAATAATGATGAGGCCGACGATGACAGACACGACCCAGCCCGCCTCTTTCGGGTGGTACTGGAAGAACTGGACGATAGCCAGAAGCACGACGAGTACGAAAAGAATGACCACGGACCACTCCATTATTTTGATGGCCTCGGTGCGGTATGTGGGCCAGGTCCCGAGGCGGCAAAGCCAGAGAAAAAATCCCAGGAAGTAGGTGAGCAACGCGACCGTGAGCATGAGCCCGACGAAGATATTGAACAGGCCTATGACCTGCGTAAAGGAAGTCTCGGCGCTCGCAAGCGCGGGAAGCAAGAGCGCGGGGACGGCGAGCACGCCCGAGGCGAAAGGTAGGAGGCGCGACGGATAGGAAAAGAGCATACAGAGGGTCTATTCGCCCGTAAACCGCGGCTCGCCGAACGGGTCGGAGGACGAAGTTTGTACCTCGCCCGTCGTAGGGTTGTTGATGCTGCCGCCGAAGAGCGTGTCCTGCAACAAGCGCAAAATTCCCCAGATGGAAACCATCACGAAAAGCACGATGATGCCCCAGAAGAAGTACGTCTTGACCTTCTCCGCCCCGCCCTCGCTGAAATTCAAAATGTTCGTCGAGATGCCGTAGAAGTAAACGGCGATGCCCGCGACGATGAGGACCGCCGTCGTCGCATCCAGGATTTCCACGATATCAACAGCGAGTTCCTGAAACGTGCGCGCGGCATCGGCGGAAGCGACGACAGGGAGCGCAAGCGCTACGATTGCCGGAAGAATGCGTACGAATTTCATAATGCAAGAGAGACCGTTCAATTCCCCACGAGCTGCGTCACCGTACCCCCGATTAAGGTCGCGATGACCCACGCGCCGAGGATGAGGAGCGCGCCGATGATGACGTAGACGAAATTTTTCTTCGCCTCCTCGAGCTTGCTCGAATTGCCCCGCGCCAGCACGAACATAAATCCGGAGATGACGAGGAAGAGCGTGATGATGGGGAGCGCCACCATGACGAGAACCTTGAGAGCGCCCGCGATAAAGGCGGGTATGGTGCTGAAGCTCGAGTTGAGCGGATTCTCAAGTCCGGTCGCCGCATCCACCACAGGCGCGAGCGCAATAACCGCGATGAAAAATATATTGCTAAGTGCTTGGTAGTATTTCCGCATCATAACCCCAATATGTGTGCGAGCTCTTGGTCCGCCCGCTGCACGGCTTCCGCGACAAGCATCGCCCCGCTCGTCGTGTTCTCAATCATAGCCCGAAAAACCTCCGCTGTCTTAGCGGGGTCCGGGTCAAGCCACGAGTGGGCCACAATCGCCTGCTTGTTGAAGAACTCATCATTTCCCTGTGATTTCTTATTCAAAATATCGCGCCGCGCACTCGGAATCCCAAGGGCCGAGGAGAGCGCTCCTCCGGTATCGGCCGACACGAGCAAGAATGCCGCCGTAATCGCGGCGTTCGAGTTTGCACCTCCGCGCGAAGCGGCAAGACCCCAGACGTGCGCAGTCACGAGCGCATTTGCAGCGGTACGGATTTGCGGAACCGGCGCGAGACCGAAATTGAGATTTGGATTCATACGCGCCAGTATGGGAGCTTCACTCGCATAGCCGACATAGAGCGCCACGTCTCCTGTCGCAAACGCTTTCTGGGATTCGGGGAGAGAGCGGTTCCACGAATAGTCATCTTTGGAGGGGTCCGCGAATTCGGTAAAGAAGCGCAGCGCGGAGGCCGTTGGTTGTGCGGCGGAGCCGCCGGCGCGCGGTGCGAGTGCCGGCGTGAGCCGCCCCCCGTTGTCGTAGGCGGTAATCTCGCCGCCCGCCTGGAGGATAAGGGTCGCGAGGATGTCTTTTGCGTTCGTGACGTTCTTGTATTCGCCGAGTGCAATCGCCGATTTGGTGATTGTGCCGGAATCATCGCGCTTCGTGACCTTCTGTGCCATCTGAAAAAGTTCGTCCCAATACCGGGGCGGCTGCGCATAGCCCGCGGACGCGAGCATATCCTTGTTCCAGTAGAGAATGAGCGGGTCGACGAAAATCGGGACGGCGATTATGCCGTTTTGCGTAATGAACGGAGTAGCCGCTTCTACAAAGGTATTCTCGAACTGCGCTTTCGAAAGCGCCGAGAACGGAATGATGGAGGTCTTGCCTGCGTCTTTGAGCGCATAATCCTGACGGATGAGGAAGAGGTCGGGACCGCTCCCGCTCGCGAGCGCATTGGTGAGGTCGGGTTCAAACGTGGCGGGATCTTTTTTCTCGTACGTTACCTGATTCAATTGGCCGTTATTCTCGGCGGCCTGCCGCAGTACAACCGCGAATGCGGCCGGGTCGAGCGTGCCCCAAATCTTCACCGCACCGATG
>Ga0209542_10005722_pt1 | contig 24618 bp, 15 predicted proteins | sample RifCSPhighO2_01_FD_184028 | JGI IMG/M metagenome (GOLD analysis project Ga0209542, IMG submission 184028) | Soil microbial communities from Rifle, Colorado - Rifle CSP2_plank highO2_0.1 (SPAdes) (version 2) | ecosystem: Environmental > Terrestrial > Deep subsurface > Rock core/Sediment ...
GCGCAGTACCAACCCGGCAGCTCGTGCACGTCGCTCACGTCGTTATCAGGAAGCGGCCGCGAAAGCAGATGCAAAAACCGCAGAAAGCGGTGGATGACAGGACCGAGCCAGATAGGATGCGTTGTCCGTATTACGTATGTGAGAAGCGGATACAGACGGTCCTTAAGCTGCCTCTGGAGAGGAACCCTCCGCGCAGAGGTGGCCGGGAGTTGATACTTCGGATTCCGCACCACGAGTGCGCCGCCTGCAACCGCATCCACCACCTTGTCCTGGCTGAAGGAGAGAACGACGAAATCACCGACCGTGCCGGCTTCTTTGCCCGCCTGCGCCGGCCCGCCTGCGCGTTGCACGCGGGCAGGGGCTTCGGCGGGCAGGCCCGATGCGTACGTCGTGCCTATCGAATGGGCCAAGTCCTCAATGAGCGCGATTTGGTACTCCGCACACAGGGCTTGGATGCCCTCTATGTCGCACGGCAGCCCGAGCGTATTTTGCACAATGACCGCTTTTATCGATGGGTCGGCCGCGAGCGCCTCACGGAGCGCGTCCGCCGTGAAATTGAGGGAGGTTTCCGAAATATCGAGATAGTGGCACGTGCTGCCGCTTTCCTGCACCGCCTGATAGACAGCCCAGCACGTGAATCCGTTTATTGCGACGGCCCCATTCCCCGGAATGGCCTCGAGCGCGAGGCGCAGCGCCTCTCGCCCCTTATAGGTGAGGACCGCTTTGCCGCCGTAACGCGATTCGAGGTATTCGGTGAGTTTTTTTTGATGTGTAGCGCCACCCACAGTGAAGAGTATTCTCGCCGCGGAGGCAAATGTATGATTGGAGCCGAGCGAATTAAAAATGTTCATACCGATGAAAGTGCCTCCGTAATGAGGCCGGCGACTTGTTCCGAGTGCGTGATGTGTGGTGAGTGCCGCGCATCGGGGATGACGACCATTCTGGAGTCACGAATGCCCGCGTGTATTACCTTGCCGGCCGAGAGCGGCGTCGTCTTATCCTGCGCCCCCCAGATGATGAGGGTGGGGCATTGTATCTTGTGCAAAACGAGCGAGAGGTCGACGGAAAGAAGGTCCGCCATCGTCTTTTGCATTTCGGGCGTCGCTTTGCGGTAATCACTTTCACGGATGATTTTGTACAACATGCTCCGGAAACGCTCCGAGCGAACAAACATGTGTCCGATATTGGCGATTTTTTTGAAGATGTCGCGTTTCCACTTGCGCAATCCTTTCGGCGGAATACCCGCGCTATCTTCGAGGATAAGGCGCGCGACTTTCGCAGGATGCTTCGCACTGAAGGCGAGCGAGACACGCCCACCGTGAGAGTGGCCGTAGAGAACGACTTTGTCATGTGCCGCCGTTTTTTCTTCCAACCATTTCACATGGTCATCGAGCGTCCATGTCGGGTTGGTGCCGTCGGTGAGCCCCGGCATAGGGAGAAATTCGTAATCGATACCGCGGGCCCGCAACATCTCAAGAAGCGGCCTCCACGTCTCCGCCGCGTAATACGTCCATCCGTGCAAAATAAAAAGTTTCATAATCCAAATTTCTTCCTGCGCGCGCTCCACACTGCCTCGCGCCGACACAGACGTGCCGCGTCGGCTTTGTCGAGAAGGAGATGCTCTATAATACCCTCCAAAAATCGTGCGCCCTTGAAGACAAGTATTTCGCCGCCTTCGAGCTCTGCTGTGAGATAGTCCAATGCTTCTTTCGGACCGATAAAGGAAGCGACGGTTTTGCCTGCTTTCTCAAGTATCGGTTTGACATATGCTTGCGTGCGGGGGCCCACCAATACGGTGCGCTTGAAATCACTCGCCGCCAGTATGGCTGCGAGCCGTTCGTGTTCCTCTTGTTCGAGCGTGCCTTGCTCTATGAGATCTCCGAGCACCATCCACTTGTCGCCGTCCAACAGTTTCGCCATACGGACGATTGCGGCGACTGACTCCGCATCCGCGTTGTAGCTGCTATCGAGTAGCGTCGTATTTTTGACGCCGAGGAAAAGAGAGCTCCGCCCGGGTGGCATAGTAAGTCCCGCGGGGTCATTCGTCGGCTCTATCCCAAAATATCCGGCAATTCTTACGGCCGAAGCGATTCCGTACAATATCTCTTTAGGAAGCACATACGGCAATCGGTAGGGAATACCGGAAATAGTAAACTCGCTTCCTGAAGTATGCACCCCGTATGCGGTGAGCAGTTCTTGTTCTCTTATCCCGTAAAGAGGAACTCCTGTCCGGGTCGCATGCTCAAGGATGCGCGGGTGATCGGCGTTGATTATCGCGAGCTTGGACGTGTGCGCGAGGAAGCGTCCGAATCCGTGCGCGATTGCTTCATCGACATTCAAAAACTCGCCTCGCTCGACGCTTTTCTCGAAGAGCATGCTGTGCGTGCGTGCGGAACTCAACCATACGCATACTTCAGGCCGGAGCAGAGGTCCGAAGAAATCCCCGTCGCCCGGGCGGTCTCCATCCACCTCTACAATGTAGAGCTTTTCCGGATGCGGTCCCTTGAGCGCATAGAGCGGTGCCATCAGAAACAACATCGGCCATTCAAAGACGGAGTAGTTTAACCGTTTGAGCCCGAGAATATCAAACGGTATACCGAACGCACTGTTCGCCCGGTATGAGTATTTTGCCGCGGAGCCGAGTTGCCAGGCGGTAAGATGCAGCGCGGTCGTCTTGCCGTTGGAGCCCGTGATGATGACCACGCGCGGCTTCCAGCTACGGAGGCGAATACGGGCAAAAAAGCTGAAATACCGGGCGACCGTGAAGTACAGAGCAATCTTGAGGTACTGCGTCATTGTAGGCCTAGAATACTAGATTACGGGCGGACTCGCCATGCGCGATGAGCGGCTGTAGTATGAAGCCATGACGGACAAACAACGTGTCGCGATATTCGACGTGGACGGAACCATCTTCCGTTCGAGCCTGCTCATCGAAGTGGTGAACCGTCTCATCGAGAAAGAGGTCTTCCCGCGCTCAACGCGCCGCGTGTACGAACGCGAGTACGAGCGCTGGCTCAACCGAGAGGGCGATTACGACGAATACATCAATGCGGTCGTGCAGGCGTTCGTCAAACACCTGAAGGGCGTGCATTACAGCGCGCTTGCCGACGCGGCGGAAGAGATTGTCGACGAACAATGGAAACGCACATACCGCTATACCCGCGACCTATTAAAAGACCTCAAGAGGCGCGGATATTTTTTGCTCGCCGTATCGCACTCGCCGAAGACCGTGCTCGACAAATTCTGCCCGCGGCTCGGCTTCGATAAGACGTACGGCATGCTCTACGAGCTGGGGCCGCAAGAATGTTTTACGGGGAATATCATTGAAGAACATTTGATACTCAACAAAGCAAGCATCGTGCGGCGAGCGGTCGAAAAGGAAAACCTGACGCTCCAGCATTCGATAGGAGTCGGGGATACCGAGACGGACATTCCGTTTTTGGAGATGGTCGCGAAGCCCATCTGCTTCAATCCGAATTCAAAGTTGTACCGCTATGCGAAACGCATGAAATGGGATGTCGTTGTTGAAAGAAAAGATGTTGTCTATGAGCTCTAGCCGAGTTCTTAAGTTCCGACAAACTGTTTGGCAATACTGGAAAGCGCACGGACGGCATGAGTTACCGTGGCGGAAGACAAAAGATCCGTACCGCGTTCTTGTTTCCGAAATAATGTTGCAGCAGACGCAGGTGCCACGCGTCACCGAAAAGTATAAGGAATTTTTGAAAAGATTTCCGACCATCCGGATCCTCGCAAAGGCACCACTTTCCGAAGTTCTTAGGGTATGGAGCGGGCTCGGATATAACAGAAGAGGGAAGTATCTACGCGACGCTGCAAAACAGCTCATGCTATTTTCGCGCGGTCGCGTATTTATAGCATCTGACGAATTACGAAAATTGCCGGGGATTGGGCCATACACCGCATCGGCAGTGCGCGTGTTCGCATATAACGAGCCGGAAGTACTCATCGAAACCAACATCCGCGCCGCCTTCATCCACCACTTCTACCCATTTAGGACGCGGCGTGTCCTAAATGGGTTGGTAAGTGATAAACAGATTTTGCCGCTGGCACGAGAGGCGGCGGAGGGGCAGGATCCGAGAAAATGGCATTGGGCGCTCATGGATTACGGTGTGCATATCAAAAAACTCCACAAGAATCCCGCGCGCCGCAGCGCCAGTTACACTCGCCAATCAAAGTTCGAAGGCAGTCTGCGCCAAGTCCGCGGCACGATACTCCGCCTACTCCATAAAGGTCCATCAGACCTAACGTCAAGGCCGGGCCTTGATGTTCCGGAGGGGAAGATGGCGAAGGCGCTTGCCGGGCTCGTGCGCGACGGGCTTATCGTGAAGGAAAAGGGGAAGTGGCGGATTGCGTGATGTTCCTTGTTGTCGCGGTCGTGAGAATAAGGAACATGGACAATTGATATAAAACAAAGCGGCAAGGAGGTCTCGCCGCCTTGCCGTCAATGACCAGACTTCGCCGGTCACTTCTTCTCATTAGCATCGTCGGTTTTGCCTCGAACAATGCGCCGAACGGTCGGTTCCATTGCCTCGCGGTGTTCCGGCGCCATTCCGTCGAGAATCGTCTTAACGCGGGTTGCGTCGGCGACTACTTCAGCAAGACCGGGGAACATATTGATTACGTCCCGTATTGTAGCCATCGAATGAACTCCTTCGACATCGTCCGTCGCTTGATGCGACGGGACTCCATATGTCGTTCTGCAAGCCTAAGCCTTTCGAGCCGGAAAATCAAATACTCACAATCACCGGAATGACTATCGGCCTTTTCATCGTTCGCTGCAGGAGGAATTGGGAGACCGCATCGGCTAAGTCTTCTCTCGCCGCGTCGAGGTCGGCTGCTCTCGGATTGCGGAGCGATGTTTCCACGCTCTTGCGGATGATGAGGCGCGTTTGGTCCATGAGGTCTTTGTTGTCGCGCAAGTAGACGAATCCACGCGAGATAATGTCGGGAGATTTATGGAGTTTGCCTGTGCGGCGGTCTACCGTCGCGACGACGACGCAGAACCCTTCCTGGCCGAGCGCTTTGCGGTCGCGCATCAGGACGTCGGAAAGTTCGGAGACCGTGTGGCCTTCAACGACGCGCAATTCAGCCGGGGCTTTGAGTGCGTGCTTGGATATCTTCTCGCCGTTTTTTATGTCCACGAGCGAACTGTTGTCGGGGATGCAGATGTTTTCGGGCTTCACGCCCATTTCGACGGCGAGGTCAGCATGGACGCGGAGCATGTAGTGGTAGCCGTGAACGGGGATGAAGAATTTCGGTTTTATCTGGCTGTGTATCCATGCGGCTTCTTCGCGGTTGCCGTGGCCCGATGCGTGCACATCGCTCGCGTGGTAGGTGATGATGTGCGCTCCCTGACGCGAGAGATTGTCTTTGAGCTTTTGCACCGCGCGCTCGTTGCCCGGAATGACCGAGGACGAAAGCACCACGGTGTCGGTGGGCTGCAGGCGGATGTATTTGTGCGTTTTGTTGCCGATGCGGGCGAGCGAGGCGAATTCGTCGCCTTGGGCGCCCGTCGCAAGGATGATGAGCCGCTCGGGCGGATACTGCGTCATGTTCTCAACGGCGACGACGGTGTCGTCTTTGTATTTGATGAGTCCGATTTCGCGGGCTATCTCGATGTTGGTGCGCATTGAGCGCCCGTCGATGACAATTTTCTTGCCGTATTCCTCGGCAAAATGCACGACGCGGATGAGCCGCTCGAGGTGCGAAGCGAACATCGCGATGACAAGTCGGCCTTTTGAATCTTTGATTATTTTCTCAAGCGTCGTGTAGACGATTGATTCAGGAATTGAGAATCCCGGCTGCCAGACGTTTGTGCTGTCCATAAGAAGCGCGAGTACTTTGCGGTTCTTGAATATGCCGAACTCGCGTTTCTCCTCGGCCGACGGTTCGCCGTCGAGGTGGTTCAGTTTGATGTCGCCCGTAAAGACGACGTCGCCGTACGGCGTCTCGATGATGATACCCATCGAATCGGGGACAGTGTGCGTGACGCCGAAAAAGCGTATCGTCGCCGCCCCCAGCTTGATGAACTCATCCTTTTCCACCTCGCGGATTTGTACGGGCGAGGTCTGCGTAAATTCTTCCTGACGTTTCTTTATCATCATGCCTGTCAGTTTGCGCGTGTAGATGGTCGGATTGCCAATGCGGTCGATGATGTAGGGAATGCCGCCGATGTGGTCGAGGTGGCCGTGCGAAATGAGGAGCCCGCGGATTTTTTCGCGGCGCTCTTCGAGGTAGCCCGTGTTCGGGAGAATGTAATCAATACCCGGCGTCTCGCCCTCGGAAAATGCGAAGCCGCAATCAAGAATGAAAATATCATCACCGAATTCGACGGCGGTCATGTTGCGGCCGATTTCCTCGACGCCGCCGAGCGGAATGATGCGGACGGTATCTGGCGCGGGAGGCGGAATGGGGCCACCCGTTTGTTTCCTCTGTGCGGGGGATTGGTGCTCGACGCGCGCCTTTCCGCGGCGCGGCGGATGGCTCGGTCGGCCGAAGTGCCTCGCCGGTCGTCCGGTGCGGGTGCCCGGTCTTCCCAACGGGCGATGCGTCGGACGCGCGTGTCCCGGCTGCCCTCGCTGCGGGCGGGTGGAGGGCGGTGCCGAGCGCGATGCGCTCGTATTCGGGCGTGGTTCGTTGGATGCTGACTGTGGTTCCATATGCGTTACGTACTAAGTATCAAATGACAAGTATCAGACAAGTGTCGATTGATGGTGAATAATTCTCTAATAATTTGTTCTAAAGTTGTTGGCCTCTGGCAGATGATTATTTTGCAAAAATACTCCACACCTCTTCCGTATCGGTGTACCACTGGTACACGTTTAAGAACCGCTCCGAGGCGCTCGTGAGGGCGCCGAGGAGGATACCCTGCATCCCGCTCGGTACGATGTAGAGAAATTCGGGAGCGTAGAGGAAGATAGCCGGGTCATCCTTTGCGAGGGTCGCGGCAAATTGCGTGTAGAGTTCTTCGCGGTCTTGCGTGTCGTTCGTCGCGCGCGCTTGCGAGAGCAGAGAATCGACGCGCGAGTTTGCATAGAGGGAAAGATTGAGTCCCGGGTCGTTGCGTTGCGAGGAGTGCCAGAATGCGAAAAGGTCCGCAGTACGTCCGACAACTTCGCCGAAGAGTATCGCATCGTACGCACGCGGTCGGATGACGCTCGTGTTCAATTCCGAAAGGGAATATACCTGTACGGTGACCTTGATGCCGGCCGAGCGCCATGCTTCCGCAAGCGCGTTTACCGTCGCGACCAGCTCCGGCTCATCGGCGGTCGCAATCGTGAAAGAAAGTTCGACTTTCTTTTTCATCCATACGCCGTTCGCTTCGTCAAACGTCCAGCCCCCGCGCGTGAGAATCGCCCTCGCTGCATTGGTAGTCGTGGTGGATGCATCCGTTTTTGCCGCATCTTGTGCCGGTGCTTTGTAAGGGTTGGGAGTAGCCGGCAGGGATGTACCGATAACGCCGGGTGGAATCGGTCCTTCGAGTGTGGCACCATATCCACCCAATATCGAGTCCACTATGTATTGTTTATCCACTGCTGCCTCAAGAGCGGCACGCACCGACGCATCGGCAAGCACCGCCGCCCGGCTCTGATTGAAAAAGACGCCGAACACCCGCGGCAGCGGAACGCGCGCGAAATCAAAATCGGCGCGCTTAAGGGCGGCGAGATCTGCAGGCGTGACTCCCGCGACCGCATCAATCTTTCCCGCATCAAACGCCTTCAGCATTTCCTCCTGGTTTGGGTAGAAGATAAACGTGATGCGCTTCAGGTACGGCGAACCTAGCGTGAAGTCCTTGAACGGTACGAGCACGTATCGCGTCGCCGAGCCGGTCGCGTCGGTCGAGACGGTTTCGATGCGGAAGGGGCCGCTCCCTATCGGGCGGGTGTTCGCCGGGCTGAAAGGGAACTCCCCAGCAGGCACGTCTTTCCATACGTGTTTTGGCAGAATACCGAGCGCGGTGTTCTCGATGAACGGCGCATAGGCGTGCGCGAGCTTGAAGACGACGGTGCGCGAATCAGGCGAGGACACCTGCACGCCTTCCCAGTCGGCACGCCGCGGACTTTTGATATCGGGATTTTGCGCTGCCGCGACCGTGAAGAGTACGTCCTCGGCGGTGAGCGGCGTCCCGTCGTGAAATGTGGCGTCCTCGCGCAACGTGAAGGTGTAGGTCGTCCCGTCCTCGGAAATCTCGTAGCGCTCCGCGAGGTCCGGCACAGTACCGTAGGGAAGCGAGCGGGTGAGGCCGGAGTAGACGAGCTTCGAGATGTCTTCGTCGGCCTGCGAAATGGTGAGTATCGGGTTGATGAACCGCGCGGAACCCACTTCGCCTTCGATGAGCTCGCCGCCCGATGCCGGCACGGTGACCGATACGGAAGAATTGAGCCCTGCCAATAGCGCGAGCGTCGAAACCGCCAAGAGGACCGAGAGCCCGTAGAGGACAAGCCGTTCGCTCGGCGAAAGCGCGCGGAGTAGAGATTCCAGCCCCCCGACACGCCAGAGAGAACGCTCTTCGACGAGCGTCTTCTTTAAATTTTGAGTTGTGTCTAGAGAGGAGTCGTGTTCGAAATCCATAGGGCAAACGCGCTCCCGCATACGTCTCCGCCCACGGGGCGGATTATGCGCGAAAGCGCCTAGCTGATGATTAAACTAACGAGTGCCGAGAGTGCGAAGAGGATACCAAGTGCGATGGTAACATGGAAGAGTGTCCGCTCCAAACCGCGGCGCGTGTGGAAACCCGACGAGAAATTATCCGCGCCAAATGCTCCGCCCATCGATGCGCCCGTGCGCTGCAGAAGTATCGCAGCGATAAGAAGGCCGGAGAGGCCTATCTGTATGTAGGGCAGTGCCGTCTGGAGCAGAACCATTCCGAAGAGCCTACCACGGCTCGGAGCTATTAGCAATTAATTATATCACCTTATACGGCGCTGTCAAGTTGCCCCCAACGTCAGGTTCGTCTATATTGAGCGCTCGACGGGAGGAACCCCAAGTAGGCATTATAAGAATCTTCATAAGAGAAATAGAAATTTTGGTATGAAAAAAGATGCGAAAGAATCAAAAGTTAGCATGCAGCTTCTTGGTGACCGGGTATTGGTGCGCCCCGAAGAGGCAATGAAAAAGACGGCATCAGGTATTCTCATTCCCGACGCCGCGCAGAAAGAGAAGGCCACGCGCGGTACGGTACTTGCGGTCGGACCCGGCAGAATGAACGATGACGGCAAGGTCTTGCCGATGTCGCTGAAGGTCGGGCAAAAAGTATATTTCAATCCCGGCTGGGAGAGTGAAATAGAAGTGGACGACGAGAAGCTCCACCTTATCCACGAGAGCGATGTCAAGGCGATTATCAAGTAGCTTCCAGCTTCGAGCTGTCAGCTTCCAGTAAATTCAAAATACAAAATCATATGGCTAAGCAGGTAATATTCGATGAAGCAGTACGCAGCGCGCTCAAGCGCGGTGTTGATATCGTCGCGGCGGCGGTCAAGGTCACGCTGGGGCCCAAGGGCCGCAATGTGGCACTCGACAAATCATGGGGCGGGCCGACCATTACCAACGACGGCGTTTCCATCGCCAAAGAAATCACGCTCGCGGACAAGTTCGAGAACATGGGCGCGAGCATTGTGAAGGAAGTCGCCACCAAGACCAACGACAAGGCGGGCGATGGTACGACGACGGCGGTCGTGCTCACGCAGGCAATCATTCACGAAGGACTCAAGCGCACGGCGCTCGGCGCCAACGCGATGATGGTACGCCGCGGCATTGAGGCAGCCGCCAGAGATGCAGTGGATGAATTGAAGAAAATGGCACGCGAAGTGAAGGGCAAGAACGACATTCGCCAAGTCGCAATGATTGCGGCCGAATCAGAAGAACTCGGCAAGATAATTGCGGATACGGTAGAGAAGGTGGGCAAAGACGGCGTGGTCACCGTAGAAGAGTCGCAGTCATTCGGCATTGATTCCGATTTTGTGGACGGCATGGAATTCGACAAGGGCTATGTCTCCGCCTACATGATAACGAATGCGGAGCGCATGGAAGCGGAATCGAAAGACGCGTCCATCCTCATTACCGATAAGAAAATTTCCACGGTCAAAGATATTCTCCCGTTGCTCGAAAAGCTGGCGCAGAGCGGCAAACGCGACCTCGTCATCATCGCCGACGATGTCGACGGGGAAGCGCTTGCGACGTTCGTCGTCAACAAATTGAAAGGCGTGTTCAATGTCCTCGCGGTCAAAGCTCCCGGATACGGCGACCGCAAGAAAGAAATGCTCGCGGATATCGCGGTCACGGTGGGCGGACAGGTTATTTCCGAAGACTTGGGGCTCACGCTTGAAAAAGCGGAGCTCTCGATGCTCGGCCGTGCGAACCGCGTCGTCGCGACGAAAGACTCGACCATCGTGGTCGGCGGCAAAGGCAAGAAGTCGGATATCGAAGCGCGCGTCGCGCAACTGCGAAAGCTGGTGGAAAATACCGATTCAAAATTCGATAAAGAAAAATTGGAAGAACGCATTGCAAAGCTTAGTGGCGGTGTCGCGGTCATCCGCGTCGGTGCCGCGACGGAGACGGAAATGAAATATCTGAAAGACAAAATAGAGGATGCGGTCAACGCAACCAAGGCGGCCATCGCCGAAGGCATCGTGCCGGGAGGCGGCGCGGCGCTTGCCAAAGTCGGCGAGAAGCTCGGTAAAAAAATTGATGCAAAAGCACACGACGAGTACACTGTCGGCTACCGCATTCTTCTTTCCGCGCTTTCGGCACCGCTCTTGCAGATTGCCCGCAATGCGGGGCGCGAGGACGCGGCGGTCGTCTTGAAGGAGGTAGTCCACAAAGGACCCGCATTCGGATTCAACGCCTCTGCCGAATCTGACGGCGCATCTATAGTAGACATGTACGAGGCGGGTATTCTCGACCCCGTGAAAGTCACGCGGAGCTGCGTAGAAAATGCGGCTTCTGCCGCGGCGGTGCTGCTCACCACGGAGGCGGCCGTTGCCGACATCCCCGAAGAAAAGAAACCTGCGCCTATGGGTGACGGCGGTATGGGCGGCGGGGACTATTAAGGGGCGCTCGGCCGGTAGTGCCTTCGCGAACGGTACGAACGTGCCCGTTTGCTTCGGTATCACCACTACTGTATGTCGTTACGGCGCGCACATGCGTTGCGCGATGTTCGCGAAGGCACTACCGGCCTCGCTATTTGAGTTGGAAAAAGGATTCCACAGCGCGGCGGCTCAATGAGCCGCCGCGCTGTTATGATGTAGACATGCAGACCGCCTTGCGGGCCTTTCTCGTTGTACCGATATTCTTCGCACTTTTGCTCTTCGCAGGAGCGGTGTATGCGCAGGAGGCCAACACAAGCGCAAACACATTCTGTAAGCCGGATGCGGAGTGGGACTATCAGGTGAACTGCGGCGAACCCGTATACGACGCCGTCGGCAATTTGACCGGAAAGAAGGGCGGAAAAGATTGTCGGTGTGAAGACAGCACTTCGTGTGACAACAGCGAAATCATTATTGGCAAATGCGTGAATGCGGGAGTGTGCCGCGCGACAACCGATTGTGAAGGACGCTCCGTAAAACTTTCTCCGGAAGGGGAGAAGGTGGAATTGAAACCGGGAACGGCGCTCTCTACGCCACCCCTGACCACGCCTCAAAAGACGGCACCACTCTCACTTTCTGACACGGGTGTGGTAAGCGGTTGGCAGCCGTCAACCCAGACAGATTTGCCCCGCCGCTCAATATTTGAGCAATTATTAAATCCGGAAGAACCTTCCCCGACTCCGCCCCCTCAAAATAAAATCGGTGAATTTTTTAAGAGCTTCTTCGGAAATCAAAGCACCGCACCTGAACCGTCGCCTCCTCTAACCGACGGACCGGTTGCACCCAACTTAGGCGATGCACCGGCAGCACAACTCCAACCTCCGAGCGAGCAGATTAGTTTCGAGGGGCAGGAAACTCCGGAAGCCTCCTTCGTGCAGAGTACATTCGGACAACCGCAAACGACCGCAGCGGAAGAGCCGGGGTGGTGGGAGTCCAAGTGGGGGGCAGTGAAATCTTTTTTCTCGCCTTCTGAAACGCAACCCTCATCACCTGCTAGTGAAGAGCCAACGGGAGCAGCACGGACTCTCCCGCTTGTTCCAAACTTTGATAATTACGTAGGTCCGAATACCACGTCGGAAGATATTCCGATAAAGACCAGCGGCTCGGACGAAAAAAGTCCGCTGGAAGTATATCGAGGAGAAATGGCCCAACTCGAGCCCAAACTGAATGAAATGCGGCCGACACTTGATGCGCTTCGAGGGGGAGTGGAGAAGTACGACGCAGAGATACAGCAATTTATTAGGGACAAAGTTGTCAGGATTGAACCCGGAAAGAACGCCGACACATACGTCTTTAAACCCGCCGATGCTGCAGAATTCAAGCAACTGCAAGAGTCAAGAAATCAGGCCTACGAGTCGTACAAATCCGTAGCAGACGAATATAAACCACTTGCGGAAAAATACACCAATCTTTTCAATGGGTACAAAGACCTTCAGACGCAGGATCCTGTCGCCGCTGCCGTGGACAGTGTCCGGCAGTCGAATCAAGCCGACCAGACCATTATTTCTAATGCGGAGAAGCAGATAGCGGCAGCGGCCGAGAACGGTAATCTTCCGGCGACCGACCCGCGCGCGTATGAATCTCTTTTGAAAGAACTCTCGACCCGTGGCGATGCCGCCCTACTCGACAAAAGCCCGGGGCAGGTCATTGCCGACGCGCGAGCGCGTGTTGATGCACGGGACGCGATTATAAGTACCTTGCGAAGCTTGCCCGGCGACGAGGCCGCCGCGGCCGCCGCAAAAATGCTCAACGGTAACGCGGCAGAGAGAGCGGTAATCGTTCAATCACTTACCGACTATCGAGCCGGATATACAGATAATTCTTTGAGCGCTATCAGACAAATCGGCGGTCTGGAACCGATGACTTCGAGAGTCGAGAACGCTCTTGATGCGGTCGCAGGGAATAATGGCCCGATCTTCAACACCGCGTACGCCATATCCGACTGGCTTCACTCTGCAGCGGATCCAAGGAATGCAGATCAGAACCCTCTTTCAGCAGCATTCGCACCATTCACCATCCCACTCGCACTTACCGGGTCGGCAGTTTTAGATCCCGCAGTCGGCCTATTCGGAGGTACCCCAGCCGAACAACTTGCCTCGGTGAACGACCCCGCCTGGCTGAAGGCCGCTGATTTCGGAAAGAACCTCGGCTTCACCGCACTAAACGCCACAATAATCGCGCAGCCCTTCATCGGCGCGACCAGAGTAGTGGCCGGTGCCGTGGGCAGTTCTTTAAATGCCGAACGAGCGGTAATAACAGAATTCCGACCTTCGTTTGCAGCCAATGAAAATCTGCTTGCGCGCGGACCCGCGTATATAGACGAGGTCGGTAATGTAGTGTCACTCCGTTCCGGGACACGTCCGCTGGATGCAGCCGCAAATGCCGAGCGCGCCGTGGCGGAGGCCGCTGATGTGCAGCCGACGACTCGGTATTCGACCTCAATAACGAGGGGAGAAGGTCCAACCCTTGCGGCAAACGACAATCCCGTCACCTCCATCCCCGGCGCCCCGCCAAATAGTGTTGCGGCATATCAAGAACAATACGCGGCACTTGAACGGCAGTTTAGTCGTTTGGAAGCGAACGGCGCTTCGCAGGAAATGTTGAGCGCCGTGAGCCGGAGAATGCAAGCGCTCGATGCGCAATTCGGTGAGAGGGTTGTGCAGGCGGCGAATGCGACGGAACAAAGTCTACAGCCGCTAAGCTCTGTGGGAGCCCAGGCTGCCCGAAAATTACCGGAGGTTGAAATCCCGGCGAACACTCCTCTTGCACGCCTCCCGGCAAACGAATCGTGGGTACCCACTAATATCAACACGCGGTCGCTCTTCGGGCCCGCCGAGGTGACGGGAGTACCGGCTTCTGCGGCGGGTGGCTCGTCAGGCCTTTCGCTCGGAGCGTTTGGATATGTGCCGTCGATTTTAGGCGCAAGTTTCTCAAATGCATTTGCGAGTGCGCCTCCAACGCTCGCTTTGCCCGCCGCGCCGCCTCCGATTATTACTTCTCCGGAAAACTTGTCCCCTGTACTCACTCAAGCGTCGCCCGCTCCAGCACCAATCGTTCAAACCACCGCTCCCACCGCGCCCGAGCTTACCGCCGCGGAGAGAGCGGTCATTGAACGTTACGGTAGTACAGACGGAGCCGTGAGGAACCCGCGGATCCAAGGCGCAGCACCTTCCGGTCCGATTACCATCCTCGACTACATACGGAACAACTTCGGCGATGCAGCGGCGCAACGCGCGCGTGAATCTCTCTATCAGTATGGAGACCCGTGGGCGGGGCTTCTTTCGGGTGGTGGGGCAGGCGGCTCCGCTTCGGCTCGTGCATCATCCGAACCACCCGTACGCACTCCGGCACCCGTACCCATAACATCACTTCCGCCTTCAGGAATAACACTGGCGCCGCCGACGACCGCAAATCCTCAACCCGCCAATCAAAATCCGTCACAGAAACCTGCGCTGTCTGTCGTTCCCACGTATCCCGCATGGTGGAACGATATTGCAGGAACTCCGGTCGCGCGCAGTGCCTCCCCGGTTTCAAATACGGTATCGGCTGAATCCGCACCCGTGAAGGAAGCACCCGAAGCGGTACTTGCACAAGCAGCCCCAAAAGCAGCACTTCCGGAAAACGTAACTGTAGCGCCGAGGTCGCTGTGGCAGTCTATTGCGACCGTGCCGAGCCTCGTACGCACCGCAGTCATTACGGCAGCCCTGTCCAATCCCGTCGTCGGAGAATTCTTGAACATCATTTCACCTGCCGCCGCAAAGCCAAGCCAAATCACATCTTCGATGCCTGCTCCTACCGCGAATATATCTACGGTCTTGCCCAATACCACTCCCGCGTCCACCGCGCAAATCCCGAACATTCAACCGCAAGGAAAGACAGTCGCCTCAATATTCGGAACGCCGGGCGACAAGACAAAGGGGTCGAACACGATGGCATCCGGACAGAAGATTGATTACACGCACAATAGGGGGCTTTACGTTGTAGCCCACAAGACACTGCCTTTCGGAACCGAAGTGATTATCAGAAATCCTGCCAACGGCAAGACGGTGGTCGCGCAAGTCGGCGAGCGCGGTCCCTATGTGGCCGGTCGCGAACTCGACCTGTTTGAGGTCGTTGCTCGTGAGCTCGGATTTTCGATAAGGGACAAGGGTGTCATTGCGGTCGAGTGGGCAGTCATTCCAAATTCCGCGCGTGGCGTAACGCCGTATAAGGTTGGGCGGACAGACCTCGGAGACTTGTCGAAGAACGGTCCGCTTGGAGTGACAGCGGGTCTCACAGACGCGGGCACAAAATATGCCGCAGCTTACGCACCAGACAGAGTTATCGTAGCAAACACGGCACCCGCACCCGTCTCCGTCCCGCCCGCCGCGATTTCGGCGCCAGAGTCGGCTCCCGCGTCGGCGGTAACCGTCGCCCCGCCGGATGTCGAATCGGCTCGGGTACTTGCAAGTAACGCAAAACCTCCGGCAGCATGGGGGACATCGCAACCCGAAAGACTTGCAATGCAGAATGACGCGCAGCTGGCACAACAAAAAATACAAACCATCGAGGATCAGATTATCCAGGCGCAGGCGCAATTCGACCAGAGTCAAAAACAATTACCGGCGCTCCAGACGCGCAGCGCTCGTTTAGAGAATGTTTCCGGGCCGCTTGCGACCGCGCGCAAAGGACTCGGCACGCTAAGCAACGGTGTTGATACCTGGAGCCTGTTTAATCCGCCGAGTGCGGCAGAAAAGGCGAGTATGAAAGCCGGGGTCAATGCCACGGTCAACATCAAAAACCGGCTTGCCGAACTCGGAGGCGCTGATGCGCTCGTTGCCCGTCTCAATACGTACATAGGCCAACTCAACGCGCTTGAAGCGAATCCAAGCACCGCCCTCGGCAAACAGGCGGTGGCGACAGCCAACGGACTCATACCTCAAGTGCAAAAATTTGTTGCAGACGCAAAAACCGCGACACAAACATCGCTTGCAGCCGCCAACGATGCGATAAAAAAGTCGCAGACGGATATTTCAGTATTACAGGGTGCGCAAACACAGCTCGCCGCGGACCTTGCCCAAACGCAGCAGAAATTAGCGGCTGCTATCAACGTGCCGCAGGCTGCGCCCAAGGAGCCAGCGCCCGTATCGGTTGAGCCGGAAAAGGCGGTTGTTGCCGCCGCGGAACCGGCACCCGCCTCCGCGCCCGTGCAACAAGTGTCGGTAACCGCAGCTCCATATGCGCCGTATGTGCCAACGGTCGTTGCGCAGCGTACGTTTGCATATTCAATGTATGCGCCATCGGCACCTTCTCCACTCACGCAGGCGCGCTTTTCAAATGCGGTGCGAAAGCCCGACGAACCACAGCTCGCATCCGGCTCTGGCGGCGCACAACCCGAGAGTCCTCTGCCGGAGCCGACGGTTTACATTGTTACGGGCGGCACGGGCGCGGGCAAAACGACCATGGCCGATAAAGTCCTTCCCAAGCTCAATCCAGATGCGGCAATTATCGACGGCGAGTCCCTAAACGCGGCTGACATCACTCGAAACGTGGACGACGCCTTGGCGGCGGGGAAGGTACCGAATGTCGTGTATGTCTACCGCGACCCCATCGAGGCATTCAGCGCGAACCGCACCGTTCCTGTCGATGCCTTCGCCGAGAGTTACGTTGATTCGCAGCAGGCAGCCAAAGCTCTTTTGGAAAATCAGGCGCTTCAGAAAGAAGGGCTCCAGATTACACTGCTCGACAATTCCCGCGGCGTAGGTAATGCCGCTCCGATGACGCAGGAAGCGTTCAACAAAATCGCGCAACCAACTCTTCCGGAACTCAAGCAGCAACTTTTGGCAAAGACAAACGCAATGTTCGAAGCGGGAACGATAAATGCACAAGAGTACAAAGCCCTGACCGGCACGGAAGCTCCGGCAAAAGTCGCACTCGTGCCTGCCGAACCGGTGGTGCCAGTTGCTGCAGAACTCCCGCCGACTGTGCCGAGCGCGCCTGCACCGACAGGACCTATCGAAGCGGGATGGCTCGGGTCGCAGGTGGAGGGGCAGGTCGCTTGGTTTACGAGTTTGCCGGAAAGATTCACGAATGCGGTTAATGATAACCTCGCATACGTCCGCAACCTTATTCCCGCAATTCCCGAACCGACCTATCAGCCGATTACTCCGATACCGACGAGCAGGAGTCTCGTACCAAACACAGCCCCCGTGGGACCGGCGAGCCCTGTCACTTCACCACTCGCACAGACCTCGCCGACACAATATGTAAACGCGCAAGGCGCAGCTTCGCCCGAGGTCGGCAAGGTGATGGAGTTCTATCCGTGGAAGATGCTTTCAGCGCCGCGCGTGCGCGGCAATCTCAACAATGCGGCTCCTCCCACTACAATCGAATTGCCGGCACCGGCCGCGCCCATACCGACTGGGTATGGAGATTGGTATGCGCTCACCGAATCCGCGCCCACCCGCCCACCCGCGCCACCCATTCTGGAGAACGTGCGTCCGCTACTGCCGCAAACGCTAACACCTCCTCCACCCACACTCGGACAGGTTGCAGAAGTTCCGGCAGGGCGAACGGCACAGCAACAGGCGCAGGACATCATTGCAGGGATACGTCGCGACGCAACGCCTCCTTCTGTCCCGCCGGACTACACGGATTGGTATACACAAACGCAGCAGGACGCGCTCTTCGGCACTCCGCCCGCGAGGTCGGCAGAATTAACGTCAGTCGAGAACATGGTTCCAGTCCATACCCCCGAACCCGCTGCGCCGCCGACACCCGCTAGGACATTAGCTCCCTGGGCAGAAATTAAGAATATATTTTCAGCAGCCGGAAAAGGTCTCGTCGCCGCCATGCGTGGCGGCGTGCCGACGCCGGTAACTCCGGCTGTTCCCGCCCCCGCAGTAACTGTACCCGCAGTGGTTTCGGAGCCGCCGACGCTCGCGGATATTCCTGAAGAGTTCGGCGGCTTTGATGTGTCGGCTTTGCAGAAGAATGTTCCGAAAGCCGCAGAGCCGGCACCCCTTCCGGCAAAGGTTGTCGAACCGCCAACGCTTGCCGATATTCCCGACGAGCTCGGAGGACACGATATATCGGCTCTTCAAACTGTCGCGAACGGGATACCGCCAGCGCCTGTTGTCCCTGTGGCAGTTGCACCAAGTATCTGGACACGAATATCGAATTGGTTCACCGGCAGGGCGACTCCCGCGGGTACGCCGACTCCGACCGTAACGGGCGGAGGCGGTGGCACAGGTGGAGCTCCGCCGCCGGGCGGCACGCCGCCGACCGCTGACCCGCCGACGGACGCTTCCGGACCAGCCGCAAAGAAGCCGAGTTTCTGCGTGAGTGGCGTATTTAAGGCAGGCGTCTGTGTCTTCGGAGGCCTCGTTGGTATCGGTGCTCTCGGAGACGTCGCACAGATTTTCACGCGCTCGACTCCCGCGAACAACCAAACTTCCGACGGGAAAACTTCGCCGGCAAAGACTCCGGACAAAACTCCGGCAGCTCCACCGCCTGGCAAAGATAATAGGGTACCGCCGCCCGACCCGCGCGTCACGCCTCCGTTCGTAAACGCGATACCAAACCCAAATGGTCCAATTCTTGATCGTGATTACTACTGTATTACGAACCTCAACCCCGTCACGGTGGTTCCTCTGAATGCGGGCACGAGATTCCCGTCGAATTGTTACAACAGTTATACCGGCAATCCAAACAACAATCCTTTCGCCGCACTTGGCCAACTGCTCGGCAGACTCTTCGGCACCACACAGCCCGCACCCACGCAGCAGACGTCGCCGACGAAGCCGCCCGTCACTCCGCCGGTCGCCACATCCACTCCCGCAAAACCGTACGCGACACTCATCGCAAATCCGAGTACGGTAACGGCAGGAGGGAAGTCGCGCCTGACGTGGACGAGCGTCAATACGTCGGACTGCGAGCTCTTCGCGCCGGGGGATTATCTCTTGGCAACGGGCACCCGCGGCTCGACGTCCACACTCCCGCTCTCCACAACCACCCCATTCGTCCTTGACTGCAGGGCTCCGTCGGGCGCGACCACCACGGCGAGTACTACGGTGACGGTACATTGATGTTCCGGAGCGCAGTGATACAATAGTTACCATGAGGAAGAAAAAGAGCGAGATTCAGGAGCTATCGGAGTTCATCCGCGACAACATGGTTACGCGAAAAGAATTCTACGAGGAAATCGACAGGTTGAACAAAACGGATCAGCGGATCGAAATGAAAGTCGACAGTATTGATAAGCGTCTCGATTACGAACTCGACCATCGCAAGCAGCTTGAAGTGCGCATTACCAAAGTAGAGAAAAAAGTACACGTATGAATACCACTTACATTTTATTGGGGGTTGTTGCAGTCGTCGCACTGTGGCTCGTGTGGGCTTACAATAATTTCGTCCGGCTCACGAATCGCACCGAAGAGGCATGGTCGGATATAGATGTGCAGCTCAAGAGGCGTTACGACCTCATTCCGAATCTCATCGAGACGGTAAAGGGGTACGCCGCGCACGAAGCGGGCACCTTGCAGAAAGTGACCGAAGCGCGCACCAAGGCAATGGGCGCGCAGACGGTCGGCGAGCACGCGCAGGCGGAAAATATGCTCACGGGCGCGCTCAAGTCGCTCTTCGCCGTTTCCGAAAGTTACCCCGACCTCAAAGCGAATTCGAATTTCGTGGAGCTCCAGCGCGAACTCTCGGACACCGAGAACAAAATCCAGGCGGCGCGTCGCTTCTACAATTCGGTCGTGCAAGACCTCCAAAATGCGATAGAGCAATTCCCGACGAACATCGTCGGCAGCACATTCGGATTCAAAACCCGCGAATTCTTCCAGCTCGGAGAGAACGAACAGGTCGCAAAAGAACCCGTAAAGGTGAAATTTTAATTTCATGCTAAGGCCTGGGAGTCTTGAAGGTGAGAGAAAGGGACGTCGTTCGCTCCGTCTGGTGCCGCGTACGCAAGAGCAGAGAGACGAAAAGATAGCCGGTCTGTTCAACGAGGAAGTGCGTAAAGGACGACAAGACAACGAATCGGGCAGGAGGGACATGTCGGCTGAACAAGCAAAGTCCGCAAAAGATGAGAAGATAACCGAATAAAGTTTTATTCCCCAGCACCGCGGCCCGCAGGGCCGCGGTGCTGCTATTATTAGCCCATGCACTGGAGTCGCTCTGCGGCGGTCGTTTCTCTGTCGCTCCTTTTGTTTGTCCCCCCAGCAGTTGCGCAAACGCAGGCGCCCGCCGCTTCAGGCGGTGCTTTCAAGGACGCTTGCAAGGCGGGCTACACCTACCTCGTCGTACCCTCGGCAAGCGGAGTGTCGGTCAGGGAAGCGCAAAAAGTTAACTGTGGGCAAAAGGATGGAAACGGGCTCTTGGTGAACCTGTATGTCCGGGAGTGTTGGGAGAGAATCGGAGATATCTACTGGGACTGCCGCAATGCGCTGCCCGCAGGGACGTACAAATGCGAACACAAGACCTGCAACGAAGGAGAGGCAATTTCGGCGCCAACCGCGAATACGTTTTCCGCTCCGATGGCCGCATCTCCCCGAGAAGAATTGCCGAGAGTACTCACGCCCGGGCCCGAGGTACGGACAGCGCCGCTCCCGCCGCTCTCCGGAAAATCAATTTTCGACGCATTTCAAGAAACTCCGACAAACACGGAGCAGGAAGCCATCATTCCACGCTCGACCGCAGCCGACAATTTCGAGAAAATCATGTTGCAAGCGGGATTAGCCCCGGGAGAAATCGTACCAAGTACGGGCAACGTTGAGGGGAGTATACCGATGCGACAAACACCGAGCGCGAGCGATGCGGTCGCGCTCCAAGGCGGCACCGCAGCCGACGTGCCGACAACTCGGGTGCAGATTTCGAAAGAAGCAGGAGGCACGGCAGGCGAAAGCACGTTCTTGGCGCCTCAAACTACCGACTACGCTGCGGAATCTCCTCCACAATCCTGCACAAGCCGGACGTGGGGATGTTGGGCTTCCAATACGTGGAACAACGTACTGACCGGAAAGATTTTTGACAACTCATCCTATGCCGGGGAAGCGGAGCCCGACACGCAGCGCACCATCACGATGCTTGCCGTTACCAAAAACGACGCGGCAGAGGTGCCGGCATCGCTGTTTTCTCCGGAAGCCGGCGCGGGAGCGCCCGGTGTCGGCCAGCCGCAAGCGGATATCGACGCCATGACCCCCGCGCGGCTCAAAGAAATCGAGGCGCAAATTCTCGCGGATAGGTCCGCACAGGCGCAATTCGATGCGGCGAAGTTGAATCCGGCAACTCCCCAAGCTCCCAACCCCCTTCGGGTGGTGGGCGAAGCGTTCGGAGTGCTCGGGGGGAGGGATACCGGGGACTTGAAAGTCGCGTGGAAGGACTACGTCGCCGCGCTCGAGACCAAATCTCGCGCGAACCCGGTGACCGCAGTTCAAGTAGCCGAACTTCCCCCTCTACCCGGGACCGAGCCGAATACTCCGTCCGTGGCGGCGCAGCCGCTGCCGGAGACGGAAGAGTCTCAACTCGCCGTACCCGCGGCGGAGAGCCCCGCACCCGATCCATCCAATTTCGCGGAGCTTTTGAGGAGGAAGGGGCTCACGGAATACATTATCGAGCAAAAGCGGCAGGAGATAGAAGCCGCCCGCACCGACCTGCAGGCGCGCACCGAGGCGTATATCGAACACACACGCGCGCTCGGCTACAGCGACATCACGCAGGGTGCCGGGTGGCCCACCTACGAACAGTGGTGGAAGGAGCACGAGGAACGCATCGAGGCGTTTACCGCAAAGGTAGATGCGTACCGCTTGGGGGATGCCGCCGTCATGCAAGAACTCGACGCCGCCTTGCGCACCCCCCGGGGAGGGACGTCGGAAGGGATAACCGGAACTATTGATGCAATCCGGCGCAACAGCGACGATATCTGGAATCAAACGCCGTCGTTTTGGGAAGACCCCGTCGCTGCGACGCTCGGCGGTGCGACGCGTCTCACCGAGCAGGCGGTCGCGAGTCTGCTCGAAGCCGACCGCAACCTATTGGAGCGAACGGGGCCGCTCGGCGAGGCGCTCGGCTTCAGCGACCCCGAACGAGCCCTCGGCCGCGTATTCGATCCCGTCGGGGAGAACGACCGGCTTGCGAAAGATGTGGCGCTCGTCGCCGGGACGACCGTGGCACCCTGGGCTGCGGGGCGCGTGGCCGGTGCGATTGATTCTTTTGGAGGTACGTGGGCCGCGACATTGCCAAGGTCCGTCACGACCGATATCCGCGTCGCGATGGGAGAAAGCGCGGGTTTCCCGAGCGCGGCCGCGCGGGGCGGCGCGGAAGTTGCCGCAGAACCGACCGCATCGGGCGCGTTCTCGTCGGTATCCTCGGAGGCAGCGGCCATAGCGAGGACAGAGGTGGCGGCAAATGAAATACGCGCGTTCTCCGGCGCGCGGAGCGGCGCTCCCGCATCCGGTGGCACTAATCCGTATGCGGCGTTTGATGACCTCGTTGCAGACGCCCGGGCTGCCGCCGGAGCCGAACCGGCCGCGCAGGCACCTTCGGCTCTCACACCCGCCGCAGGGAGCGCCGCAGAGTCCGGCGCGCTTCCCGTGTCGGCGGGGGCAAGAACGCATCTGGAGGATAGTGTGTGGAACCAGACGAAGGGGAGTTGGACGGGCGGGACGGGGGCAACTGCCGGGATTTTGTGCCTCGGTTTCTGTCCCGCCTCCGACCCGCTTCCCCAAGAAGCCATTCCTGCCGAAGTGCTCACCCTCACCAAGGAGGATCTCGCGCTTCTTTTCCCGTCAGAGAATAAGGTTCAAGAGCCATCCACGCTACCGGGGGAATCTGTGGTGCCAGTCGAAGTAGTTGCAGGGATACCCGCGCAACCGCTCCCGTTGTCGGCATCGCCTCTACCCGAGCCGCCCTCCAGAGAAATAGCAGCTACGGCAGAGCAGCCCGCGGCGCCGCCCCCCGCGGTCGGACCTTCGGTGCTTTCCACGTCCGAACCCGTATCGAATTTTGAGGAGCAGCAGAAAATCGTCGAGGCAAACATTGAGGCGCAGAGACAAAAAAACGACGAAGCCTTCCGTGCATGGGAGGAGGCGGAGAGCAAGAGGGCCGAAGGGATTAAAGAAATGATGAAGCAGGAGCAGGATCGGCAGATACAGGCGGACCTTCCGAAGCCCGTGCTCGTGTCGCCGGAGACTCCGACCGCGGGCATACCCGGCACGCAGGGGGTCGGCCCGCTTACGTCCGATGATATCGCGAGAGGGCTCTTGCCAAATCCAGGCAATGAAGGAAGCAGGAGGAAGGATATCGAGGTCAATTTCGAGACTGGTTCGTCCGTGCCGCAACAGGACGGCCGGACGCAGATAGCCGCCCTTGCGGAAGCCATGAAAAAGGAAGAGTTCAGGAACAGCACGTTCACCATCGTCGGTCATACCGATACAATCGGCACGTCCGAATCAAACCTCATTCTTTCACGGCAGCGCGCGCAAGCAATCGTGAATATCCTTAACAGGGATTACGGCATCTCGCTCAATCAAATGACGGCGTCGGGAGCGGGGCAGTGGAATCTCAAGGTCCCCATCCTCGGCAACGTTCCCGCGAACCGTCGCGTCGAAATCATCGTCACGCCGCGGAGGTAATCGCATGTTTGTTTCGTATCAGCGCTTTTGAGCAACCGCCAACGTCTTCGGAGGATCCATGTAGAAGGCATGATTGCCGATATCCATCAACCAGACGAGCGATTGGAACACCCTCTTCGTTCTCTCGGTCATCCGAATTTCGTTCGGGTCGTTCTCGTCCCAATCTTTGCGTTTGTAGTACTGCGTCTCGGGGGGCAGACCCGTTATCGCGGAGAGCTCACGGACGATGTGTTCGGCAGATTTTCCTTTGAAGCGCGAAGCAAACACATCCGCGAGCTGTTCGACGCCTCGCAGCCCTGCGCCTTCGAGTTTCTTCTCGTGCGCGGTCCACGAGAACTGGCGGTTCGCGTAGACGACCGACTGAAGCGTGTTGCCCCAGCGTAGGGATGCAAGGCGGGCGAACGTGACCTGCGCCACTGCGAGCTGGCCCACGGGTCCCTCAATGCTCGCTTCGAAGAAAACATTCTTCGCGACCACCTCGAAATCTTTTTTGGAGAACTCTTGCTCCGCCCGTTGCTCGACGCGCGAGAGCGGACGCCTTTCAGCGGCCACGGCGCCGTCCGGTATGGCCGCATAAAGCGTCATCCCGGCGAGCGTGGTGCGCAGGGCTTTCGCCATCGCATCCGCCGCCGCGTCGGCAGGTATTTCTTTGCCCGACTCGTCATCGGCGAACTTTCGCAGCGCTCCACCAAGTCCTTCAAACGCCATGCGGAAAGTATACCCCTCACATTGAATTCCTCTACGCGCGTAGTAGAGTATTGCCATGGCCTCACTCTACACGGAGCAGGGGAAAAATATACGGAAGACATGGCTCCTCATGACGGGGTTTTTGGTCATCGTGATTGCGCTCGGGTGGCTCATCGCGCAGATATACGGCAACACCGCGATTCTCTACGGGGCGG
>Ga0209542_10005723_pt1 | contig 24618 bp, 27 predicted proteins | sample RifCSPhighO2_01_FD_184028 | JGI IMG/M metagenome (GOLD analysis project Ga0209542, IMG submission 184028) | Soil microbial communities from Rifle, Colorado - Rifle CSP2_plank highO2_0.1 (SPAdes) (version 2) | ecosystem: Environmental > Terrestrial > Deep subsurface > Rock core/Sediment ...
ATCTCAAGCCAGTAAGCCCCAGGAGACCACAGAAAAAACGTTTCAAAAGGCTGTTCAGGTACCAACGGCAAGGAAAAAAGAGGAAGTAGAAACAAAGGAAGAAATTATTCAGGAATCTAGTGAGGAGGAAGTAAGGAAAAGTAGACTTCCCATATCTGGAAAAGACATTATTTTGGGAATGGTGAATTTAATTTCTTTAATTCTTTTAGTAATTATTTTATTTAAACTGCCCTTGTTAGCAGATGAACTGAAGAAATTAAGAGTTGAGTTTTATCTAAATCAGTCAAATGTTACTTATGAGTTTGCAGACGTTGAAGAAAGTAAAGCCAAAAAAGAAGAACTGGAGTCTCTTTTCGTTGATGAAAGCGGAGTAATTGCATTTGTGAACGATATTGAAAAATTGAAGGGTGAAAATTTACCAATTCAAAAGGTGGAGTTTGCGAACCAAAAGGTTATAAAAGATAGAACCGGAAATTTTGGTGTGCCAATTGTTATAGAACTTGTCGGAAATTGGGATGCGATTAGTCAAACTCTTCAGAGAATTGATAAGTTGCCGTATCTAACACGTGCCGCAAATGTAGACATAGTACGATCAGAGGAAGAGGAAGGTGTGATAGTATTTAAGTACGGAGTGTTTTTATATGTTAACCCAAGTCTTGGAGAAAGTCGATAAATTTTATATTGTTTTAGTAGTAACTCTATTCTTATTGGCGGCTGTTGAGATATTTGCATTTAGGGGGGTATTCGGCGCATACCTTACAGCTTACGAGTTTGATCAAGAAGATTTGGGGAACGAAGTAAGAGTAGATAGGGAAGTTTTACAAGAGGCACATTCATGGGCGTTCAATAAACAAACACAACCATTGGAGATAAGATAGTTAAAATTATATGTTAACTAAAGTAAAAAGTGGATTTACACTTATCGAAATTCTTGTAGCTGTAGCTATTGTAGGAATTCTTTCAACAATAATGATCGTATCGGTAAATCCCGGGCGGCAGCTGGCTAAGGCTCGCGATACTGAAAGGCAAACCCACTTAGTGGGAATCCTTTCGGCAATTTTACAGTATTCTCAAGAGCATAGCGGAGATCTGCCTGACACGGATGGAGATCCGGCTACGAGTAATTTTCCAACAACGGCTACTTGTATTGGAACGGATGTAAGTTGTTTTGATTTAGCCGGAGCAGGAGAAACCGGGGAGACAATTGTCCCGGTATTTATGGTTGCAATGCCGGAAGATCCGAAATATGCTGACCCAACCGATCCTCAATCAGATACTGGTTACACTATTTATGTTGATGTAAATGGCCGTCTTCACACCTCAGCCGTAGGTGAAATCACGAATCCTATCACTGTTGACCGCTAGTCAAACTTCTATAAGACTATACATCTCTCGATCTCTAAAAGTATTAAATTATCTGATAAATTTGATATTATCAGAAAAATTTCATATCCTATAAATGTACCGAAATTAGTAAAACTTTCCCAGAGGAAAAATAGTGTTATTTATTCTAAAAAACTGAATATTAAATTATGAATTTTGATAACCTTTTTAAAGATTTAATTACTTCATACAAACCTTCCACGACTGTTTCTTTGACGGGTAGTCAAGGCCTTAATTTAGCGTCGATAATTTCAGTTGGACAGGGTAAATCAAATGTGACTTTGGATATTACTGATAAATTTAGAGAAAGATTTGAAAAAGTTAGAGAAAAAAAATTAGAGCAAGTAAGTTCAGGAGTTCCTATCTACGGAACAACAACAAGTTATGGTGGTAGAGCAAGCGTCATTTTGAATAAAGGAAATGAGGAAAAAAGAAACGAAAATGCTGCTAAGTTATCACAATCTATAGTCCACGTTGATGTTTCTACAGGTCCGGCGATTCCAAAAGAGATTGTTAGAGCGGCAATGCTAATTAGAATAAATATGTTAATGCCAGGTTTGAGTGGAATTCGCATAAAGGTTTTAGAGGTTATCAAAGAGCTACTAAATAAAAACATAACTCCAATTGTTGGACAATATGGTTCAGTTGGTGCGTCAGGTGATCTTGCTCAAAATGGGCGTATCGTAAGCTGTCTTTTACAATTACCTTCTGTCATGGGGGTAGATAAAAAAGGGAAAATTTCGAAAGCACAAATACTTCTAAAAAAGAACGGGGTTTTACCTATTATTCTTGAACCGAAAGAAGGTTTGGCACTTGTAAATGGAGATAACTTTTCAAGTGCTGCAGCTACTTTCATATCCTACGAAACTCTCCAACTAATGCTTCTAAATTTGTACTGTAACGCTTTGACAATACAAGCATTGCAGGGAAGCATGAGAAACTTTCATTCAATTCTTTCAAAGGTAAGACCTCACAAAGGACAAGAGTTTACTTCTAACTTGTTACGAAACTTACTACAAGGTAGCAAACTTGCACGTCAGGATCTTAAGGAACCGGGTATTAGAGGCGAAGATGAGTTAATACAAGACCCTTACAGCATTCGTTGTTTACCTCAGTACTTTGGACCTGATTGGGAAAATCTCGCATCAATTTGGGAAACAATAACTATAAATGTAAATAGTGTCTCGGACAATCCAATTTGGACAACACCTGAGTATATCGAAAAAGGGGAAGAACCTTATAAATGGGTTAGCGGTGGAAACTTTCTTGCGATGCATATGGCCGATTCAATAGATCGCTTAAGAAAGATATTAATTCATATAATAAAACTGAATGACCGACACTTAGCCAGACTTGTTCATCCTAAATTCAGTAATGGACTTCCTGCTAATCTTTCCGACAAAAAGGCTATTAGTCAAACAACCTTTAAAGGACTTCAGACACAAATGGGAATGTATGACGTATACTCATCTTTATTAGTTAGTCCTGCAAGTACTGCATTTGGGATTCATGAAGAGTTCAACCAAGATGTTACATCTCATGCATTTTCTTCAGCAATTCTTTCTTGGGAATTGTTGCGCATAGCCCGTTATGCAATATCAACGAATCTTATTGCATCCTGCCAGGCAATAGATTTACGAGGCGGACCTAAATTATTATCATCTACTACTAAGCCTTTATATGAGTGGGTACGAGACTACGTTCCCTTTATAAAGAAAGAACAACCCTTGGGACACTATGTTGAAATACTATCAGATAATATGCTAAAGGATAATGTAGTGAAGTCAGTTTTGGCACACTTGGAATTATGATCTCCATACTTAGTAGATATCTCAAGTTGAAGTCAAGCGGTTACTATTATTCTCAAAACTACAAGAATTATAGAAAAAAATCTCATAGCAAAACTTTAAATCTATTCTACAAGGCTGCCAAAGAAATTCCTGCTTATAAAGATTTTCTTAAAAAAAATAAAATAAAATACGAAAATATCAAAAGCATTGAAGATTTTAAGAGAATTCCCGTAACCACAAAAGAAAATTACATTCAAGAATACGATTTAAAACAAAGATGCTGGAATGGTGAGATTACCAAAATCCACACCTTTGCTGCCAGCTCTGGATCAACTGGAGACCCACTTTTTTGGCCTCGAGATGTAGTTGAAGAGGTAGAGGGTGCGCAAATTCACGAACTTTTATTCGATAAAGTTTATCAAGTACGAAAGTATAAGACATTATTCATAAATTCGTTTGGATTAGGAAATTGGATTGCAGGTATTTACACGGAAATGTGTCTTTATTTGATGCGTTTACATGGATTGCCTTTTACACTAGCTTCTCCTGGTTACAATCAAGAAGAAACGTTTAAAGTTATAAAAGGATTTTCTCATTATTTTGATCAAACTATCATTGCTTGTCACCCTCCTATACTTAAGATGATGGTTGAGAATGGTAAAAATGAAGCAATAAACTGGGAAAAACTAAATATTAAATTTTTAGGTGCAGGGGAGGGTTTTTCTGAAAATTGGAGAGACTATTTACTTTCACTCGTTGGTCAACACGATAAATTCCGAACTATCATTAATATTTACGGTTCAGCAGACGCTGGACTTATGGGTTTTGAGACACCTTTAAGTATTGCACTTCATAGAGAAACGGCCGGGAATCACCTACTAAATAGAATACTTTTTAAGAGTGAGCGTAACCCTTATTTATATCAGTTTGATCCATTAAAGAAATACATAGAGTCAGTTGATGATGAAATTGTATTGACTATGAATTCAGCCATGCCTCTTCTTCGATATAACATACATGATAATGGATCTACACTAGAAAGTGCTTTCTTACTTGATACAGTCAATGAACGTTCACCGTTATTTCTCAAAACTTTGAAAGTTCTTAATATCCAACCAAAAGATTGGCAGTTTCCTTTCGTGTATATTTTTGGCAGAGGGCAATACATGACATCATTTTATGGAGTAAATATTTATCCTGAAAATATCAAGGCAGTCTTGGAGCATACGTCACTTCAGTCTTCAGTAACTGGAAGATTTGTAGTTTCTAAGGATGCAGATAGCTCTCAAGATCCTTATATGATTCTTCGAATAGAACTCAAGCCGGATGTGAGGATAAGTAAAAATCTTATGAACAAAACAAGAAGACTTTTTGTAAAAATATTAAAAGATATTAACAGCGAATATAATCAGGTAGAAGATAAATTTAAGGAAAAGATGCATCCGAAAATTATTCTTCACAAGTATAATGATCCTGTGCTGTTTCCTGAAGGAAAAATTAAAAAGATGGGGTAGATGGGGGTGATTCCATTCATGAAGTTAAGTAAAAAGATATTACATATGATCGAAACCGAGCTAGTAGAGAATGAGGACTTATCAAAATTAAATAGTTTGGAAAAAGACCGTTGGATTGAGAAAACATTATTTTTGTTACCTACAACCAGGAATAGATTGCTTATAACCTCACAAGAACAAAAGAAACTAAGAAAAAAAATAGTAACGGTTTTTGGATTAAGTGTAGGAAGTCATGCAGCCAGCGCTTGGATTATGGAATCTAGGGCTAACACGATAAAGATATCTGATCCAGATATTGTTTCACCTACGAATTTGAATCGCTTAGATTTAGGATGGGGATACGTAGGTCTTAGTAAAGTTGAGATTGTTAAGAATCGACTCAAAGAGATTAATCCAAACTGTCGTGTTGTAAGTTCCCAGGAAACAAGTTTGGAAAATATGAAAAGTTTGATTTTAAGTAAACCTAAATCTGACTTAATTGTTGACCAAATAGACGATATTCAAGGTAAAGTTTGGATAAGAAATATCGCAAAGAAAAATAAAATTCCTGTTATAATGGCGACCGACGTAGGTGATAACGTTTTTTTGGATGTCGAAAGATACGATAATGATTTTAGTGTATTGCCTTTCAACGGAAGAGTAAAAGGAATTGAAAGTATAGATTTTTCAAATTTAACCAGAGAAGAAAAAGTAAAATTAGTGATACAAATTGTTGGAGTTGAACATAATTCAGAACGTATGCTTCGATCCCTAGCTTCTATTGGCAAGTCCATAAAAACATGGCCACAATTGGGTACGACAGCTGTTATCGCAGGCGGTTTAGTTGCTAAAACGATAAGAAAAATCCTTTTAGGAGAGAAAATAGAAAGTAAACGTTATTATTTTTCAATAGAAGAGTTATTGGTCGCAGATTATAACAGTAAGAAAAGAATAAAACTGAGAGAGGAGTTATCTAAAGAGATCACCAAAAATATACCTCATGCTTTATGAAATTTACTAAGGATTTAATAGATTAGAAAGCTAATGCAAGGTTTTTACTCTTGGCGTAACGAATTGGATTAACATATAATCAAAATATGCCCATTCCTTCTTTGGAACTACTAGTTGCCTTAATAGCTTCCGTAGTCAATCTCGTTCTTGCTGTTTTTATATATCTTAATAATTCAAGAAGTGCTACAAATAAATTCTTTTCTCTACTTGCAATTTCAATTGCAAGCTACTTATTTACCAACTACTTATCATTACATCAGGATTCTGAGTCCATTACTTTGCTTTGGGTAAGGGCTGTAATGTCGATAGCTCCATTTACAAATCTTTTTTTTCTTCTTCTGGCCTCAAGTTACCCAAATGAAACTTTACAGATGAAAAAGAGAACATTGTGGTTGGTTATTATCACTACAATCTTCCTTTCAATTATTGCTCAGACGAAACTAATTTTTGTCAAAGCAGAACTAGGACCTCAGGGTGTACAGCCAACCCCGGGTCCCTTAATACCGCTTTTTCTAATTCATACTTTTGCATTTTTAGGGGGAGGGTTTTTTGTGCTTTTAAGGAAATTCAAAAGGTTCACTGGGACCGAGAGAAGACAAATCAAAATACTTTTATTGGGTGCCGTATTAATGTTCTCTCTCATTCTAATTTCCAATCTTCTCCTGGTAGTTTTATTTAATGTCTCTACGTTTGTAGGCTTTTTGCCGATATATACGCTAGTATTTACAGGTTTTGTGAGTTATGCAATTGTGAAACATAGTCTTTTTGATTTAAGAGTCCTTGCAACTCAAGCATTCTCAATAGTCTTATTAATAATTCTTTTCTCGAAAATATTTATTGCGGGAAGTACAGGAGAGGCAATTGTTGACTCATTAGTCTTTGTTGCTGGAGGCTTCTTCAGTGTATTACTTATTCGTAGTGTAATTCGGGAAGTTGAGCAAAGGGAAAAGCTAGAAGAGCTTACTGAAAAACTTAAGGCACTGGACAAACAGAAAGATGTGTTTATTTCAATGGCGGCGCATGAACTCCGGGCTCCAATGACTGCGATAAAAGGATATGTCTCGATGGTTTTGGAGGGGGACACCGGAGACATTCCCGAAAAAGCGAGAGGGTTTTTGGCAGACGCAAATAACATAAATGATCGGTTAATCCGGCTTGTTAATAACATGCTTAATGTTTCAAGAATTGAGGAAGGGAGAATGGTCTATCAAGTCGAAGAGGAAAACCTTTCCAATCCAGTTCGAGCGGTATATAGCCAATTTACTCCTGAAGCCGAGAGAAAAGGTTTAAAGTATACTTTGGATATTCCAAATGCGATCAAAGATAGGGTGAGTGTTGATCCTGATAGAATTCAGGAGGTAATAGGAAATCTTTTAAGTAATGCGGTTAAGTATACAGACACTGGATTTGTAAAAGTAAGGTTGTCACAGCCTGATCAAAAAACCGTTCGGTGCGAAGTAATAGATTCAGGGTCCGGCATTGAGGAAGATGAGCAAAAGAAACTGTTTCAGAAATTCCATAGAGTTGAGACGAATGTTGGTAAAACTACAGGAACAGGTCTTGGACTCTATATTTCTAAGTTATTGGTTGAGAAATTTGGCGGGAAGATGGGTATAGTCTCAAAGATAGGAAAAGGCAGTACATTTTGGTTTGAACTTCCTTTAGCCGATCCAAAATCAAGTGAGGAAGTGGCTTCCTAAATGATTATCCTCTCGAACGAGTAATAACAAAGACAAGTCCAATTATTGCAACTAATGCAATTAGCGCTGCAATTCCCGCGCGTCTTAATGCCAACAGCAATTTCTGTCTTGTTGTTAGTTCCTGACCTTCTTCCTTTACTTCTTCCTCGGGTGAAGGAGTTGGGGTCGGTGTCGGCGGTTGTCCAAAAAACGATTCAAGTGATTCAACAGACCCGCGCATAACTACTGGACTTTGTGGGCTTCGAACGTCTTTAGATTTTTCAGTTGTAACAAAAAGAGCAGAAAACGGTTTTTGTGTTCTAAATTCTCCTTTACCGAGTCCCAGAACACCAAGTTTTACGGGTTTACTTCCATCAACCGGAGTTGTCCACAACATATAATTGAAAACATTGTCATCAACCGGATAAATTAGGTCTCTGCAAGTAAAAACGACTCGAAACTCTTGGTTTTGCATCCGCACCGAGGCTACCCAACAACGATATCTTTCATCTGTTGTACTTAGCATTTCAATAGTGCCCTCGGATGCGAAAGCTTCTTTTGTAAAAAAGAAAAAGATTCCGGTAACAATTATTGTGGCTAGAAAAAGTTGTAATCGTTTCATGCCTATTTAATGTTTATTGTATAGTACTAACTAATCACTCCACAAGTATCTAGCTTTACGGATTTACCCACAGGACTTTTACATGAAGGTAGATAAGTCTAAAAGCGGTATTTGAAAATAAGTATACATTTACGTATATTTAAGGTAGGATAATTTGCGATGACCGACCAAATCCAGCAGCCACAAGTACCTAATCAAACTTCTCAAAAAGCAATACTTATTGTGGAAGATGATCCCGTACTTCTAAAAATGTACTCGGAGAAATTTTCATTCGAAGGGTTTAAAGTACTGAACGCTCGTGACGGGGAGGAAGCCTTGAAAGTGTCCATGGGTGATAATGTTGACATAATCCTTCTGGATATAATGCTTCCAAGGATGTCTGGAACTGATTTTTTAGCAATTTTACGGCAAAACCCGAAAGGAAAAAGTATTCCTGTTGTCGCATTAACAAATCTTACTGCAGATGAAGAAAGGCAAAAGGCAATAAAACTGGGGGTTGAAGAGTATTTGGTAAAGGCTATGCAAACTCCTGAGAAGGTTGTCGAGATAGTGAAAAAATACCTCAAATCATGAGCTATAAAGATGTTGTTTGTATTCTGCCAGAGTTCTTCTTGTAGAAAATTGTTGCGAAAGGGTAATCGAAGCTCTCATACGCTTTATCCACTCAGTTGGCAATCCTTCCTCATTTCTTTTGTAATACAGAGGTATAATCTCATTTTCGAGGTTAGAATAAACGCTTTCGGCAACGTTCGTGGGATCAAGCGTAAAGCCAATTTTCTCCCAGTCAACTTCGTATGTCCACCCATCCAGTACTGTACAATTCAGAACTCCGTTTGAAATAGCTTTCATTCCGGATGTTCCGCATGCTTCAAGATTTCCCTTTGGAGTATTTAACCAAACGTCGCTGCCTGATGTCAGGTGGTTTGCCAAAGAGATATTGTAATTTGGAACAAATATAGCGTAGCCCGAGAGCTCTCGGGAAAAGATTTTAATTATTTCTTCAATTATTGATATTGCGTGTGGGTCGCCGGAGTGAGAATTTCCTGCAAACAGGAGTTGAACCGGGCGTTCATTGTTTGAAAGAATATTTTTTAGTCGTTTAAGATCCGTAAGTAGGATTTTGGGCTGTTTATATTCGGCAAGCCTGCGAGCCCAGGCGACAACCAGTCTTTCCGGATCGTACCCGAATCCAGTTCTTTTGATTACAGTTTCCATAAGTTCTCGCTTTTTAAACTTATGGAGTTCCCAGATATCGTTATCACTTAATTCGGATTTTCTGAAGTCGCTATCCTGCCAGCGTGGCATATATACTCCGTTTGTTGAGTAAACCCATTCGTAATTAGGCCACTCGCTTTTAGCGTACTCGGCATGAACTTTACTTACAGCTGATCTTTTACAGGAAATATTTAATGCAAAAAGAGTTGTATTAAAATTCCCATCGCTTGCTAAACCGCCTTCAATTAAGTTACTAGTATCAACACCAATTTCTTTTGCAAATGGTAATGCCCATTTTTCAATAGATTCTTTGGGATAAACTAAGTTTCCTGCAGAGACAAGTGTATGATTGGTATAAATAATTTTATTTTTGGCATCAATCCAAGCTTCTTGAAAAGTTTTCTTTTCAGTCAACATCGCATTTTTTACAACTTCCCAAATTAAAAATTCTGGGCGGCCTTCGTTAATGTGGAAAAGTCGCGGAGTAATTCCAAGTTGAGTAAGTAGTCTTATACCTCCAACCCCTAGAAGTATCTGCTGTCGTATTTGGCTATCTGTATCACCGCGGTAAAGTGCATCCATATCAGATATCCACTCAGGCGGATTTCCGTCAACGTCAGTTGAGAGGAAAAAAAGGATAGTATTGTCCGAAAGGCGTATGTGGTACGACTTTACAACTACTTTTGTGGTCTCAAATTCCAAAGTAATTGTTACTTGTTTTCCTTGATGTGTTGTGGGGCGCAAAAATGAAGTATCATGATCAAATTCAGAATCTTTCTGTTCTTCACGACCAAGGCCAGTAATATGTTGTAGAAATTCCTTTCCTTTGTATAATATTCCAACTCCAACCATTGGGTAGTGTTCTAAGGCCGCCTCGTTCATGATATCGGCAGCTAAAACCCCCAACCCCCCGGAATAAGTGGGAAGCTCATTATCAATTGCAAATTCGGCGCAAAAGTAAGCTACAGGATCTTTGACTCCGGGCAGTTTCATTAAATACAGTGTGACAAAATTTTTGTGAAATTGCTACATTTACAGTTTAAGCGGTTGAGGTAGTTTACTTGATATGAGAAAATGAACATATGGGTTTAGGTGTTGAGAAACTTATTCCTAGAGAAATACTTGATTTTTTTCGCTATAGTGCAATTACTGGATTTGCAGCGACAGTTGCAATTCTTATTAACTTCAATCACGATATTTTGAAAAAAATTTTTGGGGAAAATGTTAGTACCTTTTGGTGGATTTTTTTACTAATTTCTCTGATGGTCCTTTTTCTTGCGTTATTTATGTTCACGGTTCTTTTTGAGGGATCAAATTTTGATGTATATAGGTATATTATTCTTAAGCTTTTAGGAAGGGGATAGGCGATAGAATCATTAACTGATTTCATACTTACCGATCTTTATAGAATTCTTAAACTCGCAGCGATTTCAGGTTTTTTTGTGGCCTGGACGTTTATAGTAGGTTTAGCCTATAAAAAATTTAACTTTATCTTGGGTCCGGAAAGATCGAAAGAGTACAGAATTTATTTTTTCCTTGCAAACATCCCAATTCTTTTTATTGTTTTATTTATATATTTATTGTTATTTTAAGGTTCGGCGGTGGACAAAGCTTCAGCTATCCCTCTTGCAAAACCAGAAACGAATTCACCTATGCCCTTTCCACTAATTTCACCTGCCTCTCCTGGTAAAGAAGACCAGTCTACTTCAGATAAAGTTTCTTGTAGCCGATCAAGTTCCTTGGTTTCTTCGCAAGGGATTTCAAAAGTAGCTCCTGGGTTTGCGGGGTCCTGTATGGTAATAGATTTTGCATCAGCTAAGGAGGTGTAGTTGGAGATATTGACCATTAGTTCACTTACTCGTGGGGCAGATTCCAATTCCCATACTCTAAAGGCTGTGAGAGGTAAAGCAACGACCGCCTCTCCTAATGCGTCATTTTCTATATAAAATTTTCTCAGACATCCTGCACTTGTAATTACTCCCGGAGGATAATCCTTACCCCAAACAAGAGCAATATAGGAGACTTGCGGTTCTCCTTCTTCTGCCGGCCAAGGAAATTGCCAGAGACTTGTTATATTAGCCTTAGGTAAAGTGAGTTCTTGTCCGCCAAGAGCTTGCTCAAGAAGTCTTTGATTCTGTTGATCTATTTCTAAAAAGTTAGGAGTTGGAGTAAATTCTGGAATAGGTGTTTCTGTCGGTGGCGGAGCAGTATGTGAAGAAGGAATAGGTGTGGTGTAGGCTTGAGTTTCGGTAGTACTGGGTCTAACTGTTCCACAAGCGGCAGAAAAAGCTAAACCTGCATTAGCAGCAAGCAATCCGAATTTTACACTCGGATGTAATCGATCTTTTATCACTGTGAGAATATATTTTAGCAGTTAATATCAAGTCTGGCTCTCAATAATATGAAGATGCGGTTCTATTCCATTTCTAACCTTTTCTGGATGTTCGATTTCTCCTACCTCTTTTACGATCTTTTCCATACTTTCAAGTAAAGATTCTTTGGTAGGATCAATAGTTACGTCAGGGTTTTTGGGAGGTTCGTATGGCATGTCTTTGCCAACTTTTCCACCTTTAATATAAATCCAGTAGGGTTTGCAAATTTTATGAATTTTTTTACGAGTCGAAGCGAATGGTGCAATAACAGATACTATCACGTTATAGCCTTGTGATTTTAAAATTTTCGCAAGCCGGGCAACTCTTAAGTTATGCACTTCGCGATCTTTTTTACTAAACCCTAATCCGTAGGATATCGATTGCCGCATCTCGTCTCCGTCAAGAATAATTGCATTCAAGCGTTCTTCCAGTAAATACGCAAGAGCTGTTTTTCCGGAACCCACGTTTCCTGTCAACCAAATTACCCTCTTTTTGCTGTTGCGAATTCTTGTCGCCGATATTTCTTCTGTCTGTTTATCAAGTCTGACGCGTCTTATTTTGTAGCCGACTTTTCTTCCATAGCAAACCTCGGCAATGTCGGGAATTACTATTATTTCAACCTCGTCTCCATACACTTTTTTAATCATTTCAGCCCTCTCTTTAACTGTATAGGGATTTTCTTCAGAAATCGGTGTATTACGAAGCGCGATTACAACCTTTTTTCCCTCTTTTAAAACTTTGTCTATAAGTGCCTTATGACCTTTGTGAAAGGGTTGATATCTGCCAATAAAAAGAGATTTCATATAGCTTATGTGTAACACAAATGATGATTTATTTCTATAATTCGCGAACACTATCGAATCTGATACAAGAGGTGAAGCGAACATGACGAAACAAACTTGTTGAGTCCGAAGGGCGAAAATACCGAGGACTTTTAGCCTCGGTAGTTTATGCAACAGGTTTGTGATAATCTGATACTGATGCTTGCGAAAATTGCTTCAGGAGCGACTGTTGGGCTAAATGCAACACTTATTGAAGTTGAAGTTGATATTCCGGATGAGGGGTTACCTTCGTTTACGATAGTTGGACTTCCAGATAAAGCAGTTGAGGAGGCTAAAGAGCGAGTCCGTTCTGCAATAAAAAACACAGGAGCAGATTTTCCATCTACAAGAATTACCGTTAATTTAGCACCAGCCGATTTACCAAAAGTTGGGCCTTCCTATGATCTGCCTATAGCTTTGGGAATTTTGATTGCCTCAGGTCAAATTAAACCAGAAGTTTCCGACTCACTTTTTTTTGGTGAACTTTCACTTGATGGGAGTTTGAGACACACTAATGGGATTCTTCCGATGACCTATCTTGCAAGGGAGAAAGGCTTTCAAAAAGTAATTGTACCAAAACTAAATGAGAAAGAAGCAGCTGTTGTTCCTGGAGTAAAAGTGTATCCGATTGAAAATCTTCTTGAGCTGGTTAGGTTTTTTATGGGTACTATAGAAATTACACCTTCAAAAAAAATTTCATTTCGGACTTTATTGACACAATCTGAGGCTGAATTTGATTTTTCTGAAGTTATTGGCCAGGAACACGCTAAACGTGCACTTGAAATTGCTGCTTCAGGAAATCACAATATTTTTCTCAAAGGGACTCCAGGTAGCGGAAAGACAATGCTAGCGAGGGCACTACCCGGAATTTTGCCGCGTTTAACTGAAGACGAAGCTCTCGAAGTCACAAAAATATATTCTATAACTGGAAACCTTTTATCAGGACAGGCTGTAGTTACAACACGGCCATTTAGAAGTCCGCATCACACAACAAGTAGAATTGGCCTTATTGGAGGGGGAAGTAATCCCTCTCCAGGAGAAATTTCACTAGCACACCGAGGGGTTTTGTTTTTGGATGAATTTCCTGAGTTTCCAAGGCACGTATTAGAATCCTTAAGACAACCTATTGAAGATGGGGTCGTATCCATATCTCGTGCAAAAGGCTCTGTTACTTATCCTGCCTCATTTCTTCTTGTTAGCGCTTCAAACCCGTGCCCTTGCGGATATTTTGGGGACGCGAAACGAGCCTGTAAATGTTTTCCTGGGCAAATTCAAAGATATCAAAAAAGAGTTTCAGGTCCAATCATGGATAGAATTGACCTTCATGTTGATGTTCCTTCAGTTGAAACACAGAAATTGGTAGAAGAGAAAAAGGGGAAAGTCGAAACATCACATGAAGTACAAAAACGTGTACAAAAAGCGCGGGATTTACAAACAAAACGTTTCAAAAAGACCAAATTAAAATCCAATAGTGAAATGAGTACAAGAGACGTAAAATCCTTCTGTCCCCTATCCCCAGAATGTCGCACAATGCTTTTAAGTGCAGCTTCTTCAATGAACCTTACAGCCCGTTCTTATTTTAAAGTTATTAAAGTTGCTCGTACAGTTGCCGACTTGGATGCATCAAAAGAAATTTCCGTTAACCACATAGCAGAAGCACTCCAATACAGGCCACAGGAAGACGATTATTAATACTGAATGTAGGTATTGTCTGAGGCCATAAGCTTTCAGCCTATAGTGTAAATTGGATAATTTTATTGTATACTTCTATAAGTAGTTTTTTAATTCTATGACTAAATTAAACGAAAAGACGATTGAAATTGAATATCGTAGTATCTTTGATGAAGATACATACAGTAGGCTCAAGGTCTTTTTGGACGCAAAGGCTAAAAATCTTGGCGAAGATGATAAAGATGTATTTTTCTTTATTTTTCCCGACAAGCTTTTAAAAGTTGTAGATAATATGTCCAAAAAGACTGCCAAGATAGTTTTAAAACTAAATAAAATCGGCAGAGGTAATGATTTTGAAGAAATAGAAATACCAATCCAACAGGAGGACGTTAAGAAAGCAATACGAGTTTTTACTGTGCTTGGTTTTATTGAATTACAAAATTCATTTCAAAAAAGACAGAATTATTTATATAAAGGTGTTGAATTAGCCCTCAAATATAGTGACACATGGGGGTTTCATCTCGAGCTTGAAATAATGGTTGGCGATAAGAAAGAAGTAACTGAGGCAAAAGAAAAAATAAGTGATGTAGCCAATGAGTTACAAATTTCTTTAATGACAGAAACCGAACTTGTAGAGTTCACCAGAAAAATTGATGAGGGATATAAAATTGGAAAATATGCAAAAAAGTGAGAGCCTTGTAAAACTGGCAGAATTAAAAGCCCTTCCACTTCATCAATATATGGATAAGGAAACCCTCGTTTGGATTAAAGAGAATAATCCTTTTAAAGACACTAGTGATACTTTAAACGGCTATCATAAAGTTTTCGATCATACTATTAACGAAAGGATAATAAATTATATTCCCAAAAAAGAATGGTTCTTAAGCCCACACGCAGACACTATTCACGGATATAGACATATATTGCGCGTCACGATTCACAGTTTAAATTTAGGTTCTTCGTTTGGCGATGAAGTTCAAGCCGTAGCGGGTATCGCAGCCATGGTACACGACCTTAGACGTAAAGATGATAAAGGAGATCAAGAACATGGTAAACGTGCTGCAATCTGGTTTAGAAATCACGTTGGCGAAATTGAGCAATGCTGTGGTATAACTCTAAGTGAACAATATATACAAGATATTTATTACACAATTCTTTATCACGAAATTCCTTACGAGATTTGTGAAAAAAGTGATAACTATAAAAAACATAAAACATCAGTAGATATTCTCAAGGCTGCAGACGCTCTTGATCGATATAGGCTTCCTAAATTGAAGTGGTGGATACAAGACAGTTTATTACGTTCAAAAACCTCTAAAAAACTGAAAAGATTTGCTTTTAATCTCGTAGCAACAAGTGAAGATTCTTATCTTTCTGGTTTAGACAGTATTTCAAGTGTTCTTAATTCACTAACAGCTTTATGCAACTAAACAATCACATACTTGATCAGTGGTCGGATGCACATGTCTACTACGACTTGTATTTGCAAGAACCGAAGAGAACTAAGGTAAAAACAATTCTTGAAGAATATAAGTGGAGAAAAAGAATGATTTCTGAAAGTCCTAATGGAGAGCTTATTCTAAACAATTCATTTTTCTCCGATATAAGAAATTCAAAAAAAATCTTTCTAGCGCATACAACAGGTAACTTTCAGGAAATAACTGAGGACGGAATATTATATCCGAGTGGAGGTTGTTTGGTTGGAAGCATTTACTGTACACCTTTAATACAAGTTGACAAAAGATTCAGAATGCACAATCTCGGAAAATATATTTTAGAGTATGAAGCCCCCCGTTCAATAAAAGCAAGACATGGAGATCCATCTTTGCTAGAAACTCTAATAATTGAGGTGAAGCTACCTAAAGGTATCAGAAATCAACTTATTGGTTTAGATTATCTCAGATTAGGCAATATCCATCTGAACATCTTTCAGGATTTAGAATATCTCCTTTCCTCCAGGGAAAGATTCAAACTTAAGAATAGTTTGGTATCGCGTATACGCCATTCCCTTGAGTATATTTGTCTTTGCTGTAAGGGTGCTACAAATTCAGATACATTTTTCAAGTTGTTATCAAAAACAATAAATGATCTGCCGATATTAGGATATATATATTTTGAGGCAGTTTCGGAGTACTTAATGCTTTTTCAGAAAAATGAAATAACCGAAACTTATAAAGAAAAGGGTGAATTTTTTAACCCTTTTTATAAGGATATGGTTTTTAATTTATATCCGAAATTGCTTCGAAACTTTAGCCTAAGTGATTTTAACCCTAAATTTGAAGATATAGTTCAATATTTGAAAACGAATAATCAGTTGAATTACTTTGATTTGAAACATATGTCTTCCTATCTTAAAGACAGAATAATATTTTTAACAAACGCAAGATTGCTTACTAAAGAAGGAGCTACTGCTGATTGGTGTAAAATTGAGTGGGATTACGATTCTTTACTGCATTATGCAGCACCACTTTTGGGGCATCTCTTACACAGAGAACTAAGGTCATTTGGAAGATATCCCGATTTTTATTTTTACTTTGATCAATATAAAGCTTTACAAGCATGGAATTATTGGAACCACGCAGAAGTTGCAATTCCTTTTAATGGCATTATTCCCAAAGGAGAAGTGGGTATTAATCCTGCTTTTACCGATTTGGACTATAAAGTTTATAGAACAAGTATTACGACAGAAAAAGATATTGATTTTCTTATACCCGTAGAAGAACTTGATGTTCGAATAGTTCCAAAATTGATAGAATTGAAACGTACTTTCATGCGGAATAAAAGTTGGAATGAGGAATGAGTATTATGATAATTACTTTAGAAGATACTATTAAAAACGCTGTTAAGGAAACATTTATAAAGCTATATAAGAATAGATTTGTACCCACAGATCCAGAACTCTGGAAAGAGGAATCTGCTACCATAGTGGTAACAAATACAAAGAAAGAAGAAATAGATATAAAAATATTAGAAAAAAAACTTTCTACGAAGTATAACTTCCAGAAACACTTTCCATTCATTGATAAAAAAATCGTTCAGGTTGAACTTGACTACTGGGCAACAGAATTTATTAACGCTCCACGTTTAGATCAAGTTCGGGAATATTTAAAAAACAATTTGCAGAGTAAGAGAGCGATTATTAATCTTTGGAATGATGAATTCAGAGACCTAAACCTTTCGTGTCCTTGCGCAACATATTTATATTTTAGAAAAAAAGGTAAATTTTTAGAGATGCACTCGCATATGCGTGCAAACAATACTTCATTTTTGTTATTTATGGATATGTATCTTCTTTCTGGTATACATAAATACCTGGCTGAAAGCTTAAATCTAGTTAGGGGTTCTTATATACATTTTGTTGATTCGCTTCACTTTTATAGAAAAGAGTTAAAGTCGGTAAGAAAACAATATACTTTCATGAATTATTCAAATGAGTGGAAAAAATAATAAAAGCGACGGAAATATCGAGATTGAACTAAGAGGCTTATTAACAAAAACCAAGTATCTTCAGACTTCTAATTTGTTGAGAAAAGTTGCATCAAAAGTTTGGGAAGACAACAAGATTACTTACTTTTTTGTTCTGAAAGGCAATATCCTGAAAGTAACAAAGGAACTATCGAATAGAAATGCAAGGATTACACTAAAGGTTGGAGATGAAACTGAAAATGTTTTAGAAGAAATACATATTCCCATTCCTACGGATAAGGTTGAAAAAGCGGTTCGTGTTTTTCAATTACTTGGTTATTCAAATGTTAACCGCGTTGTTCAAAAAAGAACCAACTTTAAATATAAAAATGCAAATATATCTCTTAAATATACAAAAGACTGGGGATATCATTTTGAAATAGAAACTCTCATCTCAAATTCAAATGAGGCGCTAGCAAAAAAGAAAGAACTTCGTAAAATCTGCAGTAACATGGGTTTAAAACCTATGAATAAAGAAGAGATAAGATATAAGATTGATGAAATTAATAGAAAATATGGATTTATTTAAACAATGACAAAAGAACAGGGACAAGTCTGTTTTGTTGGAGGAATAAACGGGGCAGGAAAATCTACCTTTCTAACGGAAGTTGAAAAAAGAGACCCAGATATTGAAATATTTCACGCATCACCGCGGCTAATGGAACTTTTAGGACTAGTGAAAGATGACTATGATGGATTACGTGCCTTGCCAGATAGCGTAAAAGATGTCGCGTTTGATTCAATGATGAGGCAAGCCGTGGCGGATCATGGAGTCAAAACGCTTCTGATTGATGCGCATTATTTAAATTTAAGAAGGGGAAAGGTTACCGACGTTACAGGAAGCTGGCTAGAAATAATGAATGCTCTATTTTTGATAACAGCTGAGCCTAATAATGTTTTGACACGCATTAATAATGACCAGCTCCGAACAGGAAGAGATAGAGCTCTTTTTCCAGAAGCAAGTACAATTGAGCAGCAAAGCGATATTTTAACAGGTTATATTCAAGCTACAATGGATAAAGTTAAAGCTGTATCTGCAGAGTATAGTATTCCTCTTTTCGTAATAAATAACGAAGAAGGTTTGATAGTCCAAACTGTGCAAACGTTTCTTGACATCCACGCTCAACTCCAAAGGGGAAAACCTGATATTGAGGATTAAGTCTTTTAATATATTTTACAAAATTATTCAGAGAAAGTTATACAATTCTTCGAAGTGCACTTTCTTCAATGAACCTTACAGCCCGTTCTTATTTTAAAGTTATTAAAGTTGCTAGAACTATTGCTGATTTGGATGCATCAAAGGAAATTTCTGTTAATCACATAGCAGAAGCACTTCAATACCGTCCGAAAGATAGTGAATTTTAACGCCGAAGTCCTGCCTGTCCGCCTCTGGAGGAAGTTTATCGAAGGGCTGAGGCACTTCAATACAGGCCTCAGGGAGAAGATGTAATATAGCTTATGGGTAAAGATAATAGAATTAATATTCGAGTGAGGTTGGTGATAATTCATGACAGAAAAGTGCTGGTTCAATACAGACAAAAAGGTGATTTTTATCATTACATTGGTGGTCATTTGGAATACGGTGAAACAATAGAAACTGCTTGTAAAAGAGAAACCAAGGAAGAGTGTGGAGATAAAGCTGAATTTGATTTCCAGAAGGTTCTATACATCCGAGATTTTATTAAACCTGATGAGAACGAGCATAGCTTAGAATTATTCATTCTGGGTAGTATAAATAGAACAGAAAAACTTGATGGCTTGAAAGATCCGGAACACCCAGACGGTTCAGTCTGGTTAACCTGGCTTGATATTGATAATTTGCCAGATAATATATTACCAAAAACCCTGTCTCCAAAACTATTGAGAGATTTCAACAATAGATTTCCAAAAGTTGGAGAGTATATTGGTGAGATAGAATAAAGTATTATGAAAATTAGAAAAGGTGTTGTATTGGTTGTTAAAAATAAAAAGGGAGAATATCTTCTTCTCAGGCAGAGAAAATCTAAGTCTTACAGTTTTATATCTGGCGGATTGGAGTTTGGAGAAAGATATACCGACGCTGCAGTTCGGGAAGCTAGAGAGGAAGCAGGTTTAAAAATAAATCTTAAAAAACTAACTGAAACAGACCAGAAGATTAAATTTTCAGGTTCAAGAAAAGGACCAGCAGAGCAAAAAGTATTCGTTTATAGACCGGACGGTGCTGACGTAAACATAAAAGTGGACAATAATGAAATTTCTGGGTATGAATGGTGTTCGAAAGAAGAAGCTTTTAAGAAGCTTAAGAATAAACCTCCCTTAATATCCCTTATCCAAAAGGCTGACAATTATTAAAACTTATTCTTCTTTTGAACACTTCCTGGCCTAAAGTTAATTTTCAGTCTATTCTCAGCTTCAAGAGTATAATTCATATTAGCTCATCATGAGAATACTCGTTGTTGAAGACGAACACAAAATTGCTAATTCGATTAAAAAAGGTCTTGCGCAGGAAGGATTTGCGGTAGATGTAGCTTATGATGGGACAGAAGGATACGACCTTGCTTCAAGTGAAGAGTACGATGTCGTAATTTTAGATATCATGCTTCCGGGGATGGATGGAGTTACTATTTGTAAAAAACTTCGTCAGGAAAAAAATCACACACCAATTCTTATGCTTACTGCAAAAGGGCAGATTCAAGATAAAGTTCAAGGACTTAATTCGGGTGCTGATGATTATGTTGTAAAACCTTTCGCATTTGAAGAACTTTTGGCTAGAGTAAAAGCCCTTACCAGGAGACCTAAAAACGGGGGTAGCACAAAACTTTTAGTCAATGATTTAGAACTCGATAGTGTTTCTTACGAAGTAAAAAGGGGAGGTGTGCGAGTTACTCTTTCGCGAAAAGAATTTTCGCTTCTCGAATATCTTATGCGAAATCCCGGAAAAATAATTAATAAAGATCAAATTATTGCTCACGTTTGGGATTATGATAGCGATGTATTACCAAATACTGTTGAGGTATATATTGGATACTTGCGTCAGAAAATTGATCGCGGATTTCCAGGTAAAAAGCCTTTAATCCAAACTATTCGCGGTTTTGGCTACAAAGTAGAAAGTAATTAAATGAAGTTATTTGAATCTGCACGAATTCGTCTAACTGCCTGGTATCTACTTATTATTGCCTTAATTAATATAGGTTTCAGTACCATTTTATATCGGGAAGTGACATGGGAATTGGAAAGAGGATTTTTAAGAGCAGAGCAGCACTTAAGAATGCAGCCGGTTCTTTATCAACAAGTAAAGGAGCTTTTAAGAGGGGAACTAAACGAGGCCAAAGATATAGTACTTCTTCGACTTTTAATTTTAAATGGTTTTATACTAGGGATTGCGGGAGTGGCGGGATATTTTTTGGCAGGAAAGACACTTCATCCGATTGAATCGATGATCGATGAGCAAAAACGCTTTGTTGCAGATGCATCTCATGAACTTCGTACACCGCTTACTTCGATAAAATCAGAGATTGAGGTAACACTTCGTGATAAAAATCTAAATTTAAAAGACGCAAAAACACAACTTAAGAGCAACCTTCAGGAGGTTGATAAAATGAAAAGTTTCACTGATTACCTTTTGTCTTTAAGTCGTTATGAAGCATATGGGAGTGATATTCAGATGGAAGATGTGGATCTTGCTGAAGCGGCCCGACAAGCGGTTGAAAGAAATACTGCTCTTGCCAAAAAAGAAAAAATTAAGTTAAATCTGGAAACAGAAGATGTGAATATAAAAGGTAATCCACAAAGTTTAGTGGAACTAATTTCAATATTAATAAATAATGCAATCAAATATAGCCCTAAAGGGAAAAATGTTAATGTCAGTGTTAGTAAAGTTAAAAAGAATGCTGTAGTTGAAGTTATAGACCAAGGTGTTGGAATTGAGGAAAAAGATATTCCACATATCTTTGATCGTTTTTACAGAGCAGATTCATCCCGTTGTAAAAACGATGTTGATGGTTTTGGACTCGGACTTTCGATTGCGAAGTCGATAGTTGAAGTTCATAAAGGTGAGATAAAAGTCAAAAGCATTCTTGGTAAAGGATCTACTTTCATTATAAGTCTTCCCAGATAATTCGCTTAAGCCTTTTCTCAGAAAGGTTGTTTATATTACTTCATAAAGGGAGGCCTGCCACTCCGAAGCCCGAAGGTTATAAGGAAAGCCCTCCTTCGCCTAGGCTGCGGAAGGGTCGCCCGCGATTTAAAAAAATAGTCTAAGGAGGGCGAAGGGTGGTGATAAAAATGTTGAACAAAGTGAAAAAGAAAATTATACTACCGACAGTTCTTGCATTAAGCGTTTTAGTAATAGGAATTCTGGCGACAAACGTCTCTGCACAAGACTCTTCCAATTACCCGCCAATTGTTCAAAAAATTGCAGAGCGTTTCAACTTAAATGTAAGTGATGTCCAAGAGGTGTTTGACGAAGAACGTGACGAGAGACGTGCGGATATGTATGCACACTTTGCTGAAAGGTTGAATGACCTTATAGCTGAAGGAAAGTTAACGGAAGCGCAAAAGGAGGCGATTTTAGATAAGCATGAAGAGATGCAGGATAAGATGGAAGAATTAAAAGATTTATCGCATGATGAAAGAAAAGAAAAAATGCAAGCGCTTCATGAAGAGTTTAGAGTTTGGTTAGATGTACAAGGAATTGATTTAACTTTGGTAGGTCCTTTTGGACATGGTTTTACGCGTGGATTTCATAAAGGTTTTATGATGGGGATGAACTAATAGATTTTTGATTTCTATTCCAAAAGGGGGTGCCGTAAGGTGCCCTCTTTTGTTACTACGATGATTCGAATCAACGAAGTCAGGGACATGGTCCGTCTTGCTGTTTCCCACTACAACAATATTTAAAAGTGTCTCCATTTCTGTACTTATTCCAATAATTTTTTAACCACTGCTCATCGTAGGTTGCATAGGGACCTGCCGGGACATTGCAAGCACAGGGTATGTTGTCCAAAATATATCCATCGGGACATGTTCTTAAAACTTTATCACGACACTCTTGTGGAGAAATACTTTCTGATAAGTTATCGCAAACCTCCATCTTGCAATCATTGGGATCTCTTACCAAATTGCAGATTTTGTGTGCCATTAGGTAATTAGAAGAATTTCTATATTCAGAAATTGCTGCAAAATGGTAGCATTCCTCGGGTGCATTACGTAAAACACAATTTAGAACCTCTTTGTTTAAACCAAGGTCTCCAGCATGGACAATTATGTTAAATATTTTGTAAGAAATTACAGATACCAAGGTTATTAAAAAAATAATAGAAAGTAGTGGAAGAAATTTTATTCTCGCCAAACTTTTTCTTAGGAGTATCTTAATAAAAAACGTCAGAATAGCTGTGAAGATTATAAGGACTGTAAAGTAAAGAAGATGGCCTTTCAGAAACTGGAATAAAAAAGGAGTACATGACCAAGGATATGCTTCACAATAAGATATGCCCATTGCTCCGGAATTGGATAAATCAGGCATTAAAATAATTATATCAGGAAGTTTAAACACCTGTTATCTATATTTTATTTTCTCAGGTTTTTCTCAGGAACTTCTAATAGAGTATAATTTCGTTTCATGAGTAGAAAAGTAGTGGGTGTTGGGATAATTGTCTTGATAGGTATAGTTGTCCTATTTAGCCTTCGAGAAAAACAAGTTAACAAAGTAGAAAGCGTTGATTCAGTGTTCTCTCCCGAAGAAAACCTGGGTGGACCGGGACTTGAGCCGCACCCCTTATCAATCCAAGCACTCAAAGAAGGTGAGTACCCCGGAAGCGATATTGTAATTGAACAAACTCTTGATTCAGGATCAAATTACAAAAGATACATCGCCTCATATAAGTCAGAAGGATTAAAAATCTATGGTTTGTTAACTATTCCTAGTGGTCCAGTCCCTCGAAGCCCGGAGGGCGAAGTGGGATGGCCTGTTGTTATTTTTAACCACGGATACATATCGCCTTCGGTCTATAAAACCACAGAAAAGTATGTTGCCTACCAGGACGCGTTTGCAAGAGCAGGTTATATTACTTTTAAATCCGATTACCGCGGCCACGGAAATTCCGAAGGGGATCCTTCAGGGGCTTACGGATCAAATGCCTACACAATTGATGTCTTGAACTCTGTTTCTTCTATTAAAAAATATCCAGGGGTTAATCCTGAAAGTATTGGTATGTGGGGACATTCAATGGGGGGTCATATAACGTTAAGAAATATGGTAGTTAATAAGGATGTAAAAGCGGGAGTTATTTGGGCTGGTGTTGTCGGATCGTATCCCGACTTGGTTGAAAGATGGCGAAGAAGGATGACTACTACTCCACAACCAACATCTACAAGCGGTCGTGGACGGTGGAGGCAAGAATTAATCGAAAAATATGGTGAACCAAATCAAAATCCTACATTTTGGAATTCAATTTCCGCCACTGGATTTTTAGATGATATTTCAGGGCCGGTACAGCTTCATCACGGAACTGCTGACTCATCAGTCCCGATTGCTTTATCAGTTTCTCTGTCAGATTTGTTGCAGGAACATGGGAAAGAAGTGGAATTGTTTACTTATGAGGGAGACGATCACAATCTTTCGAAAAATTTTTCAGTTGCCATGCAAAGGTCGGTTGAATTTTTTGATAAATATCTAAAATAACGAAATCTCAGAACAGTTTGAATAAAAACCGTAAACTTCCTCAACAAGCACTTAAAAACTTAATTTTTTTCAATCGCCATCAATTTTCTAGTAATATAAACTATGAGAAAAAATACAAAGGGCTTTGTAGAAGTTTTAGTTTTAGTAATTCTACTTATCATTGCAATTGGTGTATTAGTCTTTTTTTTGTTTAGTAAAAACCTTAAAGAAGCTTCGCAAAACCCAATTGCCAAAATTCAACAGACTTTACGAAATACGACCCCCACTCCAACTCCGTTTCTTTTTCAAGAAATGACAATTCCCTATCTTCGCACTCGGGAATTCAAAAGTACTTTAGGCGAATTAGAAAAGGTTAGCGAGAACCAAAATTATACGAGTTACGTAACAAGTTATGAATCAGACGGTTTTAAAATTTACGGGCTTTTGACAATTCCA
>Ga0209542_10005725_pt1 | contig 24613 bp, 30 predicted proteins | sample RifCSPhighO2_01_FD_184028 | JGI IMG/M metagenome (GOLD analysis project Ga0209542, IMG submission 184028) | Soil microbial communities from Rifle, Colorado - Rifle CSP2_plank highO2_0.1 (SPAdes) (version 2) | ecosystem: Environmental > Terrestrial > Deep subsurface > Rock core/Sediment ...
AAACAAGAGTTTTGACGCGATGCAATATTATTTTGGAGAGAGTAACTTTTACAGATATAATCATACTGAACAACTGCGCCTGCCTTCTCCTGGCTCGGTTAATGCAGAAAGCCCTGACGTGCCTAACGATGGCATTTACAACTTTTATGTGAGATGCAGGGATGCAAACGGTAATGTAAACGAGGATGAATTTGTGTTTAATATTTGCGTTGATAAAAGCCCAGATACAACGCCGCCGATTATTGACAGCACTTCGATTGTATCTGGCAGCCCGATTACATTCGGAACGCAGAGCATTAACGTCACAGCCTATGTAAACGAGCCAAGCGAGTGCAGGTGGAGCATTCAGGACAAGACGTACGACTTAATGGAAAACAACATGAGCTGCTCAACGCATGTGTACGAGCAGAATGCAAGGCAGCTTTATCCATGCAACACGATGTTGAACGGAATTAAGGATCACGAAGACAATGCGTTTTTCTTCAGATGCAAAGACCAGCCATTAAAACCAGCGAATGAGAGAAACGTTAATCAAGAGAGTTATCGCTTCAGTTTGAAAGGAACACAAATGTTGAATATATTAAGTGTTGGACCGAATGGAACATTTACTGGAAGCACCGACGTTATTGCTGTAAATTTAACAGTGAAGACAGACGACGGAGCGGAGGAAGGCAAAGCTATTTGCTCTTTCAGTCCTAGTGGACAGGAAGGCACATTTATTCCAATGTTCGAGACCAACTCGTATCAGCATAAGCAAATTCTGACTCTTGTTTCTGGAAATTATACTTATTACTTCAGATGTGTTGATGATGGGGGGAATGCTGCAACGGGCAATACGACATTTAACGTATTTGTCGATAGAGCTGCACCGCAAATCACGCGAGCGTATAAGGAGGGGCCTGATGCGCTAAAAGTGGTGACTGACGAAGCCTCTAGCTGCATGTATTCAATCACTAACTGCAACTTTGTGTTTAACGAGGGTGTGCGCATGCTTTTGCTTAACGCGAGGGAAAGAACGACGCATGCGGCGCAATGGAAAACAAGCCAGACATATTACATTAAATGCAAGGACGACTATGGCAATGAGCCAAGCCCGAACGCTTGCAGTGTGATTGCGAGTGCGAGCACAGTTATATAGAGATTTTTGCGAAGTTATTTTCCTTCTAATTCTAATTTTAGTTCGTTAAGAAATTCTTTTAAGAAGAGGGTTCTTCTTTTGGCAATTTTTCTTGCTGTTTTTGTGTTCATTCTGTCTGCAACTTTGAGCAACCTTTCATAAAATAAGTCTAAGGCAAAATGCAAGGAATTTGGTTTGCGATTCTCGCAGAACGAATCTTCAGGATTATAAAAAGGCCTTTTCATTTGCCCTGTTGACGAAAATGTCCTCATTATCGCGATGGCTCCTGTCGCTTCTAACCTGTCAGCATCCTGCAAAATTTTTGACTCTAATAACTTTGGAGTAATGCCTTTACTAAATGAACATTCCAAAATGCAAATTTTCACCTTTTCTATTTTGTCTTTAGGAAAATTGTTAATTTCATTTAAGATTTTTTCCGCGGCTTCCGCGCTTTCCTCTTGCGACTTGTGTTTATTGGGATGATTTTTTGGGTATACAACTAAATCATGGAATAGGGCGGCAGGAACAATAATATCAAAATCACCATTTTCTTCTTTTGCAATTATTTCGGCATTTAATAAAACCCTAGATGCGTGTTCAAAATCGTGTGAAACATCATTATTGGGGATTTTTTCTTTTGCAATTTTGATTAATTGGTTTTTTAATGCTGTATTCATGTTCGTTAAAGACTATTTGTTGTATTTCACGTCAGTTTTTATCATCCCTATAATTTCTGGAAACTTAGATATTTTGAAATGCCCGTAATTATAAACTAAAAGATTAGCATTTTTCAACTTATTTTTATATTTCTTCGCGTGAGATAACGGAACATGATTATCATTATTTGAAAACAGCAAATTAATCTTTTTGGAATTTTTCTCAATCATTGACAAGTCAGATTTAAGTTTAAATCCGCCTACCAAAGAGAGATATTTTGCTAAGAATATCGCTCCCAAAGACCAGCCGATTAAAATAATGCCGTTTCTAAATTCAGGAAAATACCTTTCGAAATGAATCTTCCATTCATTATATTTTGCATTTTCATTATGGGGCATGCGCGGTCGGACAACCTCAAAATTCTTTCCTAATTTCTTGCTTAAATAATCATCGCTCCAGCGTATTCTCTCGTGAAGAGATATATTTCTAGTTCTCAAAGAGCGCAAATAATCTCTATTGTTCTTAAAAGTCATTCCTCCGTGGATGAACATTATCTGAGTCTTCTTTTTAGTCATAATTAATATAGTTTAATCCAACTTTATTAATTTATCGAGTTTATCTTTATATAGATTTTAGACTAAAGCCAGAGTTGTATCGTACAGCGAAACCTTTAATTATGAAGTTCCCATAAGAATTGGATGCGCGGGAAAAGAGGAGTTGAACTATCATTTGGAGTGATTTTTTCTATTATTGTCATCATTGCGATTATCGCGGTTGCGTTTTACATGATTAGTTACTTTCTGAAACTGAAGAATTGCACGGAAATTGGGATGTTTGGGCGCGACTTTCAGGATAAAATAAATTATGCGTGGAATGCAGATAGCGTCAGCGATGTATTTACTGGAACATTGCCCAGTTCTGTTGAGAAAGTTTGCGTGGGAAATCTTACCAATGTGCCTAATACTCCTGCTTACTCGTGGTTAGATAGATTTGAAGGAAGCGGGGCGAACTTGTTTTTCTATCCTGTCCCAACGTCTTGCGGCATTCGCTCAGGAAAATTAGAACATGCGCAATTCTCTCGATTTGATTGCGCCTTCACGCACGATGGAAAGGCGACGTTCAAACTTGTTAAGGGGAGCTATGACGATAGTGTATTCGTGTGTGCAGGAAATGCGAGTTCTTGCGGGACGTGACTATGTTTAAAAAAGGATTTGAGTTCAGTTTTACGTGGCTTTTTGCATTGAGTGTGGGTGCAATTATCATCTTCCTTGCGATTTACGCGTCGCGCGGCTTAATTAAAACTGGAACCGAGGAATATAATACTAAAGTCGCGGCAGAGTTAGGGGTTTTATTGAATCCTATCGGGACTAATCTTGAAAGCAGCAAGCACTATTCACTTGCACTGCCTGATGAAACGCGGTTGTTTAACGATTGCTCGAGTGATGGGGCGTTTGGATTACAAAAGCTAAGTGTTAGTGTAAGAAGCGGTATTGGGCAAGAATGGCCGAAGGCAGGAATACCGCACAAGTTTGCAAATAAATATGTTTTTTCTCAGCACGCTGTTCAGGGCAAAGAACTTGAGCTGTTTGTCAAGCCGTTTAACTTCCCTTTTAAGGTGGGAGACTTAATTATTTTGTATTCGACACCGTTTTGTTTCGTTGCTCCCCCGAGTGATGTTGAAAGAGAGGTAAATTTCGGTGATGGGGCGAGATATATTAATGTAACAACATCTAAGGAAAATTGTCCTAGGGGAAGTGTTTCTGTATGTTTCTCTGGCGGCACGGGATGCAACATCACAGTTATTATGAATCAAGATGGCAGGAGCGGCAGAGTTATGAAACAAGGACAACCCCTTTTTTACTATGATGCTTTGCTTTACGGCGCGATTGTTGCTGATAAAGAAACGTATGACTGTCAAGTTGCTCGCTTGATGAAGCGGACGGCGGAACTTGCGCTTTTGTATGCTGCTAAAAGCGAATTACTTAGCTCTAGAGGATGCTCTAGCGGCTTGGAGGGTGATTTGAGGTCGTATGCGCAACATCTCTCCTCAAACAACCTGCCTGGACTTATAATAGAATCAGAAACATTGGAGCGTGATAATGAGAAACTTACATGTGGGCTTTTCTAAGGGACAGCTGAAGATTCAGCAGATGGCTTTTGTACTTGTAGCATTCATAATTCTTCTGGGGCTTGTAGCTGTGTTCTTTATTTCTGTAAAAACCAGCTCGCTTAGAAAAGATGCTAGCTCGATTAAACATGAGCAGGCGCAAGAACTTGTACGCAAACTTGCGGGGACGCCTGAGTTTGCATGGACTAGCGAGGATTGCGCTTCGTGTGTTGACTTGGATAAAATTATGGCTTTAAAAAATAGGACTTCTTATAGAAATTTGTGGGACGAATCTATTACGCTTTTGCAAATCAGGCGAGTTTATCCCTCGCCCGGAGAAGAAATTGAGTGCACGAATGGAAACTATCCTGCATGCACGAAAATTACTCTTCTTGATAAGAGAGAGAACTACACGAGCGAGGATGCTTTTGTCGCGCTTTGCCATATTGAACCGCAAGCTTACGCTAAATGTGATTTGGGCAAGATTGTTATGGGGGTAAGTTCTCCATGAGTAGGAAGCGTGGACAGGAGGAAATAGTTGGTTTTGTTGCCATCGTTGTTCTAATAGCAATAGTGGCGCTTGTATTTCTAACATTTAGCTTGCGCACGAATAACGAGAGTGAGAGTATCGAGCTTGGACAATTTCTTGATAGCGCGCAAGAATATACCACTTTGTGCGCTTTGACTTTTGTACCTGATTACGCGCGGCTTGGGGAGCTGTTTAGCGCATGCCGAGAAAGCAGAGATTGCATTGATGGTGCGTCTGCGTGCGAGACCCTTAATGAAACATTGACTGGATTGATAGAGACAGGGTTGCGTCCGGGCGTAGATAGGCCTCTTAAAGGATATGAGTTTAAGGCCTACTATTTGGCTAATTTAAGTCTTGCGCAAAATTCAGATTCTCCAATTACGCACCTTAAATATGGCAATTGCTCGCAGAGACCAAAACAGCACGGAGTTAGCGAATTTAAGCCTTCTGGAACAGGAGCCATAAGAATTACAATAGATGTTTGCTAGATTTTTATCTCTATCTTGATTGTGTCTGTGATTATAATTGGTTTAAGGCGAGAGCGCTTTCCTGTTTTCTCTGCGATTAAGTCGATGAATCCAAACCTCTCTAAGAGCTTGATATCATCATTGACTGACTTAAAATCTCTGCCTAAAGACTTGGCGAGTGCATAGATGGATAGCGGGTTTTTTGTTTTTATTGCGTGGAGAATGCGCGCCTTCTCATTTGACAAAACATGCCTGAGTGCCGCCAGCCCTTCAAAGTCATATACGTCTTCTTCTCCATAAAATTTACGAAAAAATGTGGTAAATGTGCCTTTATCGTCGACAATGGTAATCTCGCGTGTTTTTGATTTTGCAGCCATTTCTTATATAGGGTTATTCATTTTATATATCTTTAACAGTTATTAAGTATTTATATGTTTCGGTTATAATATATTATATAAATACCATATATCCCAATTTCTTAACATATGGAAAGGTAAAAATTGTTGTTACTTAGGCAAGTGACATCAAAAGGTTTATAAAGGATATTGAGAGATTCGAGGGTACAAACACGATAGTTGTGATATAGAAGAGAAAGCTTTTTAAAGGTGCAATGAGATAAGGTAATACTCTGTAAGCAGAGTACGATATGTCGAAAGACAGATGACGCGCTGTATTAAAAAACGGCGTCCTCTAAGAGGGGCCTTTCGGGGCTGTCAACGTACAAAGCTGAAAGGAGGTTTAAAAAAAATGTTTAATTTTAAAAAGATTGCGTCTATTGCAACATCTGGCTTAATGATGGGCGCGACCGTGGCACTTGCTGCTGCGGCTAATTATCCTGCACCCTTCGTACAAGGAGGACAGGCTAACGTTGCTATCGTTACAGGTGAATTTGCTACAACGGATGTGGCAGCTTCAACAGCACTTAACTCAGATTTGAGCGCGGCTTTTGTAGCGCAAGGAGGAACATCTTCAGGAACGACAACAATTACAGGAGAAAACTATGAGCTATTTACTAGTTCATCGCCTTTATTGTTGAACTCGTCCTTGAATGGGGTACGACAGACAATTAGTTCGAGCCACTTGCCAATGGTTTTGGCGGATGGAACTTTTGAGGGTTCAACTAATGTTGAATACACTCAAAGAATTGAGCTTGGACCTCATCCATTCCTTGAATTCAAGGCACAACCTACTAGCAGTGATGATCCACAAATTGGATTCTCACTAGGAACAACGCCTACTTCGCAATATGTTTATAACGCAACAGTGACATTTGATGAAAGTGTCAACTTTACGCATGCTGACTCTGTTGGTGAAACATTAGAGTTATTCGGCAAGAAGTATAGTGTAGGAGGAGCCTCAACGGCGTCGAAGCTTATATTATTACGGTCTTCTCAAACAGCAAGTTTGACCAACACCGCAAAAACGGCTTCGGTTACAGTTGACGGCAGAGCCTATACTGTAGAACTTGTATCAGCGTCTGACACAGATGCGCGTATCAAGGTAACTGATGATGCTGGAGTTAGCGATGAGAAATCAATCAACGAGGATTCCTCAAAAACCATCAGAAACATTGAAGTTGGAGTAACATATGCTGATGAAAAGGGCGACGGTTCTTATCAAGCCTCATTAATCATTGGTGCCTCTCGTATTACATTACAAGATGGTGCTGCTGTGAAGATGGGGACTGACGAGACTACAGTTGAAGGAACTCGCGTAGAATTCGCTTTGGCGAATGGAACTACATGGGAATCTAAGCACGGTCTTTCAGTTGGTAAGATAACGCTTCAAGTCTCTGCTAAAAACAGCGATAATGACGTTATAACGCCGGGATTGACACTAGCTGATCCTGTATTTGAAAGCTTCAAAGTACAATTCACTGGAGTCAATATTCCTAGAACATCGGAAACCGATAGGGAGATGATTGAAGTCAAGAACTCTGGTTCTGATAAGATGACGCTCAAGTTCATGAGCAATGACGGCACAGAAGCTAAGAGTATCAACTGGGTCTACAACAAGACCGACTCACAGGGAATTAACCTGACGGGTACCGGCATACCTGGTGGAACGTTATCGGCTGCTGGACTTTCTAGTGTAGTTCCCTTTTCGGGTGTCGGTTCAGGCGCTTCGGCTGACCTTGCAGATAACGACGGAAAGAGAATCGTCGTTACTGAAATGGGCTTAGTGAACAGATCCGAATACTTGGTATTCGCAAACACTGATGAAGGTGGATTGTATAAGGTCTCTTCTATCTATATTGCAGCAGACACTTGGGCTGACGACTATGTCGAATTGACAAACGTATTTACTGGACAATCAACGCAGTTTAAGGCAACAAGTAACCGCTCCATAACTGGAGTAACTCTGCAGGGTAAGACCTATACGATTACTTATAGCGGTACATCATCGGCTACTGAAGATTCCCGTCAGATTCGAGTGAATTATGACGAGTCATCTACGGCTACACAGGCGATTGTGTTCCCGACTATTGCAACTGATAAGGGAGCTAAGGTCATGTTCTATGAACCAACCTGGCTGAGTCTAGCCAATTGGGATGGAACTGGTCCTTACAACGCAACCGGTAACTTGTCTAGTATCTCGATCGATGATGGAGATGGGTATTCATCCATTTCAGTTGTTAAAAACAAAGGGTATGCAGATGACACTTGGAACTTTACGTTCCCTGGTGGAAGTGTGTATTACCTCAACACATCAACGACTACGAACACCACTGGTGGTTCGTTTGGACGATTGACCTTTAACATCACGACGAGTAGTTTAGCTGGGACAGCAAACGCAACAGTATTGCTTCGCTTAGCCAGACCTGACACAGGAGCACTCATTAATACACCTGCAATCGTTATCTATGAAGAGAAAGACGATGCAAGTAACTATGAGGCGACTGTTGTAACGATGGATGCTGGATATGATGGAAGCGATGGAGGTATCGGCGTTGGCGAGGGAATCAGAACGTGGGTTGCGGACACAGTTAACGAGGAAGTACAGCTTGAGACAAACGAGGACTTATATGAGGAAATGGACATCTGGGGTACTATTGTTACCTTGGACAAGTCTGACTCAGACCAAGCCACTCTTAAAGTCTCATATCCTGACGACCAAGTAACTGCAAGCGTTTATGTAGCTGAATCAAGCGCTGTATCCGAGGGCACCGTAGGTGCATTAGGAAACATTGTTGTGAGTGATAGCGCTGTAAGTACAGTTTCGAGCAAGAACCTTATCGTTCTTGGTGGAAGCTGTGTCAACACAGCAGCTCGCAGACTTGTAGACAGCACAGCGACATCGCCAATTTGTGGCGCAGCCTGGACCGATAAAACCGGTGTTGGCACAGGAGAATTCCTTATCAAATCTTACGACTCACCATGGTCAACAGGCAAAGTTGCCTTGCTCGTGGCAGGTTGGGAGACTGAGGATACTTCTAATGCGGCTAATGCACTGAAGGGACAAAAACCTGATGTGGCAATTGGCAAGTCTTACAAAGGCTCAACTGCAACTAGCTTAACGCCTATAACGACGTAAATAGATTTATTTTTTTCTTTTTCTTTTATTTTTTTATTACCTTGGCGATAGCCTTGGCACATTAACAGGAGGAATCTTTACAAATTAGCAAATATTTATAAAATAACTTTGGTGTGGTTATCCATGTTAAGGAATAAAATTATCAGAATTCTTGAACAGCCTAGTATTTTTAAGGAGAAGATACATGGCATCCGACCTGGACACTCTCGCATCTTTCTAACTGCGCAACAACTCACAGGCAAAGAACCGAAGATGTTTATTGATGTTGGTGCCAACATTGGAGAGGTCGTAAAAGCGTGTCTTTTCAATTTTCCAAACTGTGAAGTTCATGCGTTCGAGCCGCTGAAGGAACACTATCAGAGACTAACAAAACTTGGAAGTAATGTCAAAGCATATTCAATAGGTTTGTGGAATAAGAGCACAACAAAGACTTTCTATGCTGATAAGGATAAAGATGGAGTTGATAGTTCTCTTTTAGTGCCTAATGGCTTTGTTGCTGAAAAAAGAAAAATCCAACTTAAAAGATTCGATAGTTTGGGAATAAAAATAAAGAGGCCTTGTTTTGTGAAAATTGATGTTGAAGGAGTTGAAGGCAAGGTTTTGGAGGGTTTTGGAGACACGCTAAGGGACATTGATGTTGTTCAGATTGAAGTTATGCACAAGGATTTTGTCAAAGGCAGAGACAAATTAAGCGACATTATAAAGATATTTGAGAAATACGGTTTTAATGGATTCAAGCAGTTGAATATGACGTTTTCGGATGGCAAGCCAGATAAATCTGACCTAATGTTCTTTAGATGAATGCCCTCTATGTTGCGCGTGGTTAGGGAAAAGCTTTTTAAGCACATTGATAGATAATCTTGTATGCGCAGATTGGAAACAGAATTTGACAGGGAAAGCAGGCAAAAGCGAAATAAGCTTATTTTGGGCATTATCCTAATTATTGTGATGTTTGGCAGCACCTTGGGATATGCTTTCTCCTTATTCGGAGAGAACAGCGGTAGCGGGGAAACGCCGCAGAATTTGAATGAGCTGCACTACAACGGGCAATCGTGGATTGTCGAGCGCGACGGCAGAATACTTTCATTTAGAAGCGGACTTGATGAAGTTAAGGATATTCAGATACCTGCAGTCTCTCTCTCAGATTACCAGAATCAGCCGCTTTATATTGCCAGCGATAATGACTTGGTAATGCAGGAAATTGCGAGCGTCATGCAAGGTTACGCCTCCCGTGTCCAACGAGCATGCTACCTTTCGTGCAATGACAGTGAACTTCCTGAGAAAGATTGTTCAAGCAATTTGATTGTCTGGAAGGCTTCTGAGGCAAATGCAGTCACCAAAGACGGTAAATGTATTTTTATTGAAGGGGATGCTGGTGCGGCAGACGCATTCCTTTATCGCTTATTGGGGATGTCCTAGAAGCACGAAAAACTTTAAAAGCCACGCTTTCTTGAACAAAACATGGTCTTGCGAAAAAAAATCGAAAAAAAACTGGAGCACCAAATACTTTTGATTTTGGGGTTTATTGTGTTGCTTGTGGTCCTTTATTTTGCAGCAGATGCTTTCTTCAAATACCGCTCGGGATTTGTGTACGAGGGGATGCGCTTCTCTAAAGAGAAGTACGGGAGTGATGGAAAACCAGTGTACCATACATATTACTATTATAACAAATCAAACGGGGGGGCTGGAGTGACCCAATACAATCTTTACTTGCTGCATGACCCGAGAACGAATAATGTGACTATTGAAGGAGACAGTATTGTTTTCAACAACTCAGTTGTTTACGTAGGGATTGACAGCAGCTATCCAGAATATTGCCGAGATAACGCGGCAGCTGTCGTGGACATGACGAGCTTCTTGCGCGGCAATCAACTTTATGTTGTGGTGGGGCTAGGTAACAAGACGCTTGCGAAAGAGAAAGACATGACGCATGTTGCGTGCGGTATAAATAAGAACTGGGAAGTCGTGGAATTTATTGGGGGCGACGAAACCAAAGTCGCTGTAAATGGAAACTGCCATCAGATTATCGTCGGTCCAGAGTGCAGACCTCAAGAAGCCGTTGAGAAATTCAAAGTGCGTGCTGTTTTAGACGCTCGATAATCTGTACTTTTCTCTTATAATCTCTATTATTGCTGGCAGAATAGATACAATAATTATTAGCAAAGTAACTAACAAGAGATTATCTCTTACCCAAGCTATTTGACCAAAGAAATACCCTCCAAAAACAAATAATGCGACCCATGCAATTCCCCCGATGACATTGAACATTAGGAACTTCGAGTACTTCATTTTTCCAACTCCTGCAACAAATGGGGCAAATGTGCGAATTATGGGAATGAATCTGGCAAAGACTATAGTTTTAGGACCGTAAATGCGGTAAAATTTCTCGGTTTTTTCGAGATACTCTCTCTTGAAGAAGCGAGTTTTTACAAAAACGTTTCTTCCGAAATAAGAGCCGATTGCGTAATTCACACTATCGCCGAGTATTGCTGCCAGCGTGAGAATGGAAAGTACTATGAACAATTGTACGTGACCCTGCGCGGCAAAAGTCCCGGCGATGAAAAGTAAAGAGTCTCCAGGCAAAAACGGAGCTAGGACAAGACCTGTTTCGAGAAAAATAATTGCAAATAAAATTATATAGGCTAGTGCGCCATAGCTCTGAATCAGGGGCTCTAGGTAGATGTCAAAATGAAGCAAGTAATCAATGTAATGCATTTTTTCTTGCGCTCCTCAGATTTTTGATTAATAGAACGATATCTTCGTAGACAGGTATGTTTTTTATTTTGAAAATGCGCACTCCTGAAAACCAAATAAGTATAACTAGAATTGTGCTTCCGACGTACCATGTTGCCAAGTGCGCCACGTCAAAGTATTGGTATCCGTTGACAAGCAAAATTCCGAAGATGAAGATGCGCAGAATGTTGGCTATCAGGAATACTCCTATAATATATATTAAATTGTATATTCTTTTCTTTATCTCCATTTTGGTGGTTAGATTAAGGATTAGCAAGAGATAATACGCCGAGCCTGCGATGCATGCTGGTATAAGCTCTATGTAATATCCTTTGAAGAAAAACACTGTTGCAGAAACGAGTCGGGCGCCGTACAATAGGTTAAACAGCCAATAGGAGGGATATAGTGTTAGGGGAGCGAATATATTATAGAGCAGGGCGCTTCCAGCAAGCAAATTTGCCAGGCCGATTACAAACAATAGGGCGTATCTGACTAATAAATTAACCTTTTGATTCATTAGTGATTTAAAGAAAGATAGTTAAAAAACCTGCTTATTTTCGTGCAAGGCGTACGGCCACAACAATAATAAGTATAATCAAAACCACGTTAATGATTCCAACTATCCACAATATCTGGCTGTTTCCGCCGCTTAAGAACGATGGCAAACCAGATGTGCCTGCTGCAATATTGACTTCTACTTCCTGTGTCTCAATTTGACTGCCTGAATTTGCTTGAAGAGTGAACGACTCCGGTCCTGTTGCATCTTCCTTAACACTAAGAGTTAGGGTAACTTGTTTTGTCTCTCCTGCGTCGAGCTCGAACGTTTCTGGATCAATATCGTCTAGAGTTGCCCATGACTGATAATCGAGAGCGCTTAATGTGAATGAACGAGTTTCCGAACCTTCATTCTTTATCTCTGCTGTTACAACAAGCTTTTCACCTGCCTTAGCTTCTGAATCCAACGAGGGAATTATAGAAATTCCTCCTCCAACTACATTTGGTGTGCAACCAATAACTTTCAGTGGGGCTGTGAATGTATCCTCTGATTGCTCGTGGTAAGCTCCGCTTCTATAATCGTATTCTGTCTTGAACTGAAGATTGTATGTTCCATCTTGAACTTGCGGCACTGTGAAACTGAAATCAAGCACTTTATCTTCTCCTTTGTCGAGGTTATCTCTTATCTCAAATTCCCTTGAAAGCCCAAGCTCTCTATTCTCAAGAATCACCTTGACTTGATCCTGGTCGTCTTCACCTATATTGAAGACTCCGAATGAGCCGCTTAGAGATTCTCCACAAACAGCTTCTGTTGGAAGGCGAATATCGTCGACTATAACGAAACGCTCTTCATTATCTTCTTCGTCAACACTGACAGCATGATAAAACCCGTTATCGAACTCATCAGAATTATCAATGCATTCTTTTGCTTCTGCGCCATCACTATATGCTTTGACTGCAAGCCTGTAGCTTCCAGTGTCCATGCTTGCTGGAACTCTAAACTCGAATGTAACTGTCTCATCGTTGCCGTCTCCTAAATCGCCGATGTCCATTTCCTCATCGTCTGAAATAAAGTCGAGCTCTCCTACAAAAGACTTGCCTGTTGAGTCGAATAGACCGAGCTCAATGATAACGTCGTCGACATCGTCGTTTCCGTCATTGTCGACTTTGACTTCAACTTCAACTGTGTCAAATAGCTTCCAATCTTCATCGTCGTCTCCGCTTCCGGTTAAGTCCAGTTTTGTGATTGAAAGATTGCCTCCGACAGGGCCTGATTTACAGAATGATTTTGCAATTGCTATTTGCGTTATACTTTGAATGTTATGGGAATCATCACGGGCTTTTATGTCTGCAGTGTATCTGCCGAATTTAAGGGCGTCGGAGTTGGTTGTAGTGATTGTTACTGCAGCTACGCCTCCATTTGGAGCAATTGTTGGAATAGTTAATGGATTAAACTGAAGACCGAAAGTGGCTGATGTGCTTACTGTGCTTAGTGCAACAGAAGAAAGTGCCGCATTTCCATTGTTCTGTAAAGTTATTGTATTGTTCTTGCCCACATATAGAATGGAAGGCACTGAGAAGGTTATTGACGGCTGGACAACATTGATTAGAGGCAAGCTTACGCTAGCCAAATTTGTTGGGGCAGTTCCTACTTTTGCGCTTAGTGTGGCATTTACTGCTGAGCCTATTGAAGCTGTTGAAGGAATTGTTAGAGATGCTGAGAAGGGAAGCATTTGACTTGCGTTAATTAATACGTTTGTTGGAAAACCTGTCCATGAGCCGCCAGTTGCAGAGCTTAGTGAAAAGTCTACTGGGTCATTCATTGCAGTACCAGTGTACTCAACTGTAAAGTTGACCGGGATTGATGTTCCTGGAGTGACGCTTGAAGGAATAGTATTTGTTATGCAGATTTCAACAAATGTGCTGGAGGATGTTGCGCAAGGAAGAGAGCTTCCAATACCTGATGCGATTACTAGAGCGAAAAGTGCGAATGCAAACACGCTTAGATTTTTAGATATCATTTTTTATGTTGTAACTTGACAATTACACTGGTATTTAAATCTTTCGGTTTGGTATTTTTTATCGACGGGAAAACCTTTATATAGTTGCACAACTTTTGTAGAAACAAGGAGAGATTGTTAATTTGATACGAGCGCGTGAAAGCATAGTCGGGGCGTGGATATTCTTCATTGGAGTTATTCTAGCTTTGGTTGGCGGGATAATTTTGAGCTTCGGATATGCAGTTAATCCGTTTATTCTTGCACTTATCGCTGTTATTGGGCTTGTCGCAGGATTTTTTGTTAATGTGCGGGATGATGGGGGGACTAAATTTCTTCTCATTGCGGTTTCTCTTGTGATTGTGAGCTTTGCCGGGCAGCAGGGGATTAACGGGCTTCAATTCATCGGCATTGGCATCGGCACGATTGTATCGTCGACCCTTGCAGGTTTACTAGTCTTGCTTGTGCCTGCTACTATTGTGGTTGCTATTAAGAGCTTGTTTACGCTTTCTGTGCGCTGAAACGCTATTTGGAATTGATAACAAGAACTAACATCCATACTGTAATAGGAACTAATAGAATTCGAGGGGATTTTTTGCAGGCGCGCCCTTGTCCTGAGTCTTAAAGACCTCTGCGAACTGCGGGGTTGCAATAATTATGTTCTCTCCAAAGCCGGCAATTGTGCCCTCCATGGCCTCTACAGTTTTCTTTATCTTTGCTACTGCACGCTTCAGCTCGATGACATCTTTCGTCCTTATTGGCTTAATATCAATTATTGCGATGCTGTACCCCTCGCGCAGAGAGTTCAAGATGTCAGTTATATCGTCGTACTGCCTTAGTGTAAAGGGCCTTACCATCACCTTGCTTTTGTTTTGTTTTGCCTGCTCAAGATCAATCTCGAGGTAATCCTCAACGTTTTCTCTCCCAAAAAGCTTTTTTAAATTCAAAGGCATGTTACATGGATACTTGCGCTATTTATAAATATTATCGTGCTTGATAGAATACTAAGCATTGTGGCTCTCATTTTTGGATTGTGAAATTTGAGTGCTCTTGCGGCTCAAATCTTGGGCTTTTTTCTCTAGCAAAGCCTCTTGTTTCTCGCACGCTTCTAGACGCAAAGCGAGAACTCGCTTTTTTTCCTCTAGTTCTTTTCTTAACAACGACTTATCTGCGCGCAACATTATGTTCCCGAGCACCCGATAGACCTCATCGTTGGTTTTTTCAATTTCGTTTAGTGCATTAATTGTCTCATTCAGCTCAAGTTGGATAGTTTGCTTCTGCATTGATAAGTGCTGCAAGTTGTGCTCGAGGATTTCCAGCTCGTGGAGTGAAGCTTGGTGTTCAGAGCTCATATTGCTTTAATTTTTACAATGTGCTTGCGCGGCTTGTAGAAAATCTTTGAGTTGCAGGATGGGCAGACAAATCTCTTCTCAAGTGCTTTGCTTGTAATTGGCTTGCTGCACTTAAAACATTTGTATTGAGTCATTGTCTTCTTCGGAAAAATGAGTTTTTAAAGATTCCTATGAAATTTTAATTGTTCAGTTTGAGAAATTATGCTGTTAGGCTATCCTAGAATGTACGCCGGACCTGCAAAACGCTTATTACACTTGATGCAGTGCCATATGCCTGCCGATTCCCTCTTTACGCCGAGCTTTTTACAATAAGGGCATGCTTGCTTCTTTCGTTGCAAAACTTCGATGGCATTGAGACGATTTCTAACTCGTACGCCTGCCTTGACGCCAAAACGTCCTGCGTGCCTCGTCTTCTTTGTCTTTGCTCCCATGTTGTGAAAGTGTTGCTGGGGGTTTTTAAAGTATTCTACGGAGGATTTAAGATTGTTTTAATTTTATTATTATAAATAAAAATGGGGGTACCCAGATTTGAACTGGGATCGCAACCTCCCAAAGGTCGAAGGCTAACCAGGTTACCCCATACCCCCATAGCAAAACAAGATTTAGATGATTTATAAAGATTCTTAGTTGGGAGGTTGATTTTACTTGCTAAAATTTCTGCGCGAGACTTGGTACGTAAGAGCCGACGCGTGCGCCTTCGGCACGCGGACGTACCCCGAGTTTAGAACCCATACTCCCAGGATCCTGATTGCATCTAAAGTCAGCCCTATCCGAATTAACAATTAACCTAGCGACAGAAGGAAGGCTTGAAGCAATTTGGGGAATAAAGAAGAAGTTTGAAAATGCGTTGTAGATTTGATGTGCTGCAGATAATGTTGGCATGCCTTCGACATCGAACGCGAGTTCCATATACCCAGGAGATTTGCGCGCAAGTGTTTGTTGATAGGGGTAGAAATGTTGTCCTTTGATAAATGCCCGATTTAAAATATCTCTCTCGAGAGTTGCAGCGAGATGAACCATTGCCATGTCTCCTTTTGTTATTTGGGCTATGAAAGCTGTGCCTGTTTCTTCGAAGGTATTGTAAGCTAAGTTACGGATAACTCGTTCGGCTTTTTCTTGAGGAAGAACAGTACCTGCTAAAGTGTACATTGGATGCTCACTTGTTGAGTGAAGCATTGCAGCTCGCCATGGCATGAGATATCGCGTCCAAGGAAAATGCGTATCAGCTTGAGCTAGATTATAACTCATCTCGTCCAACCTCTCCTCTTTATATCTTAGCTCGAGCGCGAGCCCTGATGTTGTGCCAGGATGCCAAACGAATGCCTCTTTATCAACCGTTGAAGGGAATGAAAGCCCATTTGTTAAAAAATCGGCGATTTCATCAGGATTACTGTCGAGCGTTGGAATCTGTCTTTCTGTTGTGCCTTGCATAAAAAAACGCATAAACGTTTCTATTTAAATATTTGGATAATGAAATTACATTACTTCTTTTCATTGGCTTCTTCTGCGGTTTTATAACCGTCGTAGGCAAATAAAAGAGATAGCGGAATTCCTACCAGCCAGTCTATTGTCGTCATATCGGCGTCGAGTGTTGCAGAAACATAGAATATTGAGAGAAGGATAATTCCTGCTCCAAAGACAACTCTTCGACCCGTATAGATATATCCAAGTCCTGGGAGCAATAAATTCAGAATAGCTGCAAGCCACACATTCTTTTTTTTCTTCATGACAGTATAATGGAAAAAGGCGTATTTAATTATTTCTTTTTCTTTGTAGGTTTTTCTTCCTTCTTGGTTTCTGCTTTTACTTGTGCTGTGGCAGGTGTTGCAGACGTGGCTGCTGCTGGAGCTGTTCCTGCGGCTGGCGTGGCTGCTGCTGGAGTCGCTGCTGCGGCTGCAAGTTTGGCAGCTTCTTCTGCGGCTTTTGCTGCCTCAAGAGCTTTAGCTTTGGCTTCCTGCTGTGCTTTCACTTGAGCGAACGTCGCGGCAAGGCGCGTTTTCTTTTCAGCAGATACATCTGTTTTTTCTTCTGAAATTTCGCTATCGTAAGTGCCTTTTTCAATTTCCCGCATCACTTCTTTTGCTGACTTGTCTTCAATCATGACGCCGAGAGAAACGCAGCTGCCTACGACAAGTTTAACGCCTGCCTTGAGATCTTTAGCGAGCATATTGGGCAACTTTGTTTTAGCAATGGAGATAATTTGCTCAATAGCAAGGTTTCCTATTTTAGTTTCGTGCGGGGTTCCTGAACCCTTTTCCGAACCAAGCTCTTTTTTGATAAGTTCTGCAACGGGCGGAGAAAATACATGGATGGTAAATTGTTTTGTTTTAGTATCAACGTGGATTTCGACAGGAACTTTGACTCCGTTAAAACCGGATGTTGCCTGATTAACATCCTGGATTACCTTGCCAAGATTTACACCTGCAGGCCCTAATTGCTGTGCTACTGCCGGTCCAGGCTTCATAGCTCCCCCTTCGACAATTAACTTGACAATCATTCGCTCTTCTCCCCGTCTTTGTCCGGCTCGTTTTCTCGACGAATAACGCGAATATTGTCCATTTTTACAGTTACCGGAATGGGGACGGCTGCTCCGAGAAGGGAAACGACCACTTCGCGTTTTTGTTTATCTACGCGAACGACCTTTCCTTTTTCTTTCTTGAACAAATCCGCAATCATTTCAACAATGTCGCCAACTTCAATTTTGTAATCTTCAACTTCTGGCTGCACCATTGTTTTTATTTCATCATAGACCAAGGTCTTGCCTATGATTCCCTTGACATATGGGAGATTGAAAACGGCGTCCTCGGCTGAATCTCTGTCTGCGGCTTCCAATAAAACGTAACCGCGCAGACCATGTGGGCGCGCAATGGCAAATACATTTAACTGTTTCTTTTCTGCTCTTAGAGTAATCATCTCAAGAGCCTTGTCTTCCTTGTTCGTCGTTACCTTTATAACAAATATCATGTTCTCTTCTTCCAAGCCATATTGCGTGAGAAGAAGTACTCAAGAACATTGTATATGCTTTATAAAACTTTTGGGTGAAGCAGGCTATTGCTTTAAACAATAATCTTCATAATCAAAGAGATAGCAAAGCCTAAAAAACCAAGTATTAGAATTCCCAGAGCAGATACTTTTGCAATAGTCGCGTACTCGTGTGCGGTTGGTCTCCTAAGTATTTTCCAAACGCGTACGGACTGAAGGAAAAAAGAGCGTATTTTTTGGTACATTCCTCTATGAACTGGGACGAGTTTTTAAATTTACTTGTCTATGAAATCTATGCCGAGCTCGTCCTCAAGTTCCGTTTCCTTACTAGAGTTGAAGCCTGTTCCCGAACCTAGAATCTGCGAGCTCTTAACGCCCGTGACAATTAGCAGTATCTTAATGGATTTCTCCATATCTGCGGAAATCTGGGCTCCTGAAATTATTTTGGCCTCTGGAGATATTCTATTTCCAATCATCTCCATGATAGTCTTGTATTCTTCCAAGGTTAAATCTGGACCGCCTATGATATTGATGAGCGCGCCTTTCGCCTCCTGAACGCTGACGTCAAGGAGAGGATTGTTTATGGCGCGCTCAACTGCTTCTTCGGCTCTCCCTGTGGAAGAGTCTGACTCGCCAATACCTATCAAAGAAACGCCTCCGTTCGACATTACGGCTTTGATGTCTGCAAAATCTAAATTTACCAAACCCGACGTGGTGATAAGTTCTGCGATGCCCTTAACTGAATTTGTGAGAATCTCGTCGGCAACTTTGAAAGCGGTATGCAGAGGCAATTCTGGAGCTAACTCGAGAAGCTTGTCATTGGGTATGACGATTAAAGTATCTGTTACCTCTGATAGCCTTTCAAGACCGTATTGCGCATTCTCAATTCTTTTTTGTCCTTCCACTGTAAATGGCAATGTGACAATGCCAATAGTTAGAGCGCCTTGCTTTTTTGCAATGTCTGCAACAACTGGCGCAGCTCCTGTACCTGTACCCCCGCCTAGACCGCATGTGATAAAAACCATGTCTGAATTTGCTAATTTTTTACGTATTTCCTGTTCTGACTCTCTGGCAGCTTCCTCACCTATCTTCGGGTTGCTGCCAGCGCCGAGCCCGTGCGTCAGCTCGCGACCGATTAAAATTTTATGATCTGCATTGCAATATAATAAGTCCTGTGCGTCCGTATTCATGGCGATAACTTCACATCCCTTTATTCCTATTTCCTTCATGCGCGAAACAGAGTTGCCGCCGCCACCTCCGCACCCCACGACTTTTATACGGGCAATTTGATTTTGTATAATTGCTTCAAGCTCTTTATCTATAGCGTGATGCTGAGGAGACCCATTTTCAAAAGACAGTAAAGCCATAGCATAAATAGTCTCAAAACGTTTATAAGGATTGTTGTTGTGCTTTTCCTTCCTCTTGGATTTTCTCAGCCTGTGGTTGCACTGAGAAGGATAGTTCTTTGCCGATGAGATCGCTGAATTTTTGCTTGAAAAAATTGATTATTGGCTCGAGATTTGCAGGACCTTTTACTGTAACTTTGTCCGATATTTCAAACTCCGGAATGGTGCGAAGAAACCATTCGAAGAACACTCGTGTTTTTTCTTCTACTTCCTCTATCTTGCGCACAATAGTGAAAGTATACTCTAGGTCTTTTCCTGCTAGAGGATTATTAAAATCGGCTATAACACGCGCGCCCGAAACAGCTCTAATGTGGACAAACATGTTATCTAAGGCGAGAGTCATCCCTGACTCAGGGTTTATCTTTTGGCTTGTGAACACATGCAAGGGAATAGTCTTAACGAGATTTGAAGAACGCGCGCCGAAACCATCTTGAGCACCAACATTAACGGTATATGGTGTGTTAATTTCTTTTTCTTCTAGATATTTATCTAGACCTTTCACAACCATGCCTTGCCCTATAATAATTTTAAGCTGGCGGGGTTTTGCCTCTGAGTCAATCTTTTTCATATCTTCTAGTATGTTCGAATCGAATATCTGGCCGTTCGCTTTTCCTGTAAAAACCAGTTCTATGAAATCTCCTTTCTTCGTTGACATTGTCCAGCATGTTTAGTAAGTTTTATAAACGTTTCTTGTCAATCAACAAGATGGTTTTAAAATTAATTAATGGAACTGAAGCTAAGTCTGGCACGACGATTATGATTGATGGCGAGGCATGCACGGTTAGATCGAACGATATCAGCAAAACAGGCAAACATGGGGCAAGCAAATGCCGCATTGAAGCTATTGAGATATTTACCGATAAGAAAAAAGTTATTGCTGTGCCTGGGCATGAGCGGTTTGAAGTTCCTCTTATTTCGAAACGCAAAGCGCAGGTCCTTAGTATGGGTGAAACGACAGCTTCAGTCATGGACTTAGAGAGCTTTGAGACACTTGAGCTGCCATTTCCCGAAGAGCTTAAAGGAGAGATGGCTCCCGAGAAACAAGTTGAATATTGGGATGTCGAGGGAAAGAAGGGCATTAGGAGAGTACTTTAATGGCTACCAGATTGCCTGCTGCGCAAAAACGCTTGTTCAAAAACATATTTGTATGTAAGAGATGCAGCCAAAAAATACGCGCAGACTCAATAAAAGTCATTCAGAAACAAGTTGCGTGCCGCCGCTGTCGTGGCCGCGTATTCCGACCTATAAAGTCGAAGAAAAAATAGGGGAACATGAATTTCATCGTGTATGATCTTGCATTTTTAGGACTGTTTACACTATTCGCAATTGTATTTCTTTATCAGCGGCGTAAAAATTTGAAAAGGCAAGGATGGCTTTTCCTTTACCATACCAAGGTCGGGCTCGTTATTATGGATCGAATTGCGAAAAGGTTTCGAGGATTTTTAAGACCGCTTCAATATGTTGTTGTTGGGTGCGGCTATGCGTTGCTTGCTGGGATTGTCGTGTTATTAATAAAGAGCACTTACGATTATGTAACTTCTCCGTATCTTGCTCAAGCAATAAAAATCCCCCCTTTGCTGCCTCTCTTTCCATACTTTCCTCAAATATTCAAGATAGAGTCTCTTTTCCCCCCATTTTATTTTACTTATTTTCTCGTTGCAGTCGGGCTTGTCGCTGTTGGCCACGAATTTGCTCATGGTATCTTTGCCCGCCTCAATAACGTGAGGATTAAATCAACAGGTTTTGCCTTCTTGGGTCCGTTTTTTGGAGCGTTTGTTGAACAAGATGACCGAGATATGGCTAAGAAAAAGAAATTCCCTCAATTAGCGATTCTTGCGGCAGGAGTTTTTGCTAATGTTATTATGACTATTATCTTCGGGCTCGTGTTGTGGGCTTTCTTTGCCGCTAGTTTTGCACCAGCAGGAATCGAGTTCAATACTTATGGAGCCAGCATTCTCAACGTGTCTGATATCGATAATGCAAACAACGTGCCTTTTGCAGACATCAATTCTTCAGCCATAAATCCAGATGGCTTGGTAAATCTTACGTCTGGAAATAATAACTATTTTGTGAGTGGGCTTGCCTTAAAAATAGCTTTGGAAAATGAGGCCCCTCTGATAGCTGTTTACGACGATAGTCCTGCATTGCAGGCGCGCCTTGCCGGACCTATTGTTGCAATGGATGGGCAACCTGTAAATAATATTGATAGCTTGCGCGAACTGCTTGGCAGGCACAAGCCTGGCGATAGCGTAACAATAACAACGATTAAAGATAAAAATCGCGCCGATCAGACTCTGATTCTGGGTGACCGCGAAGGAAAGCCGTACTTGGGAATAGGCATTAGCGCCCCATCACAAAGAGGTCTTGGCGGATGGGTGCGAGGAATTATATGGAGTATAAAAGATCCATTTGTTTATTATGAGCCGACATGGGGCGGAGACTTTGCTTGGTTTGTTTATTATATGATATGGTGGGTGGTTATCATAAATCTCTTGGTGGCTTTTGTTAACATGTTGCCCTTGGGTATTCTCGATGGGGGGAGATTCTTCTATTTGAGTGTGTGGGGTTTGACTGGAAGCGAGAGTGTTGGGAAGAAAGCGTTCAGCATTGCAACTTGGTTTTTCCTCGGTCTTCTTGCGCTTATGATGGTGAAGTGGGTATTCACGCTGTTTTAGCTGAGAAAAGCTTATATATTCCGCAATGAGCTCTTGCTCATGCGTCAGCCGATTTTGGTTTGCTCCGATAGGGATGGAACTGTAAATCGCGATGAAAATTATTATTTGGGAAGCGATGCTGACTGGAAGAATCAATTAGAATTTTTGCCTTATGTTCTTGCAGGCGTTCGTCTGCTCAATGAACGGGAAATAATACCCGTTATTGTAACTAATCAATCTGGAGTGGCGCTTGGTCTTCTTAACGAGGCGCGAATGCACGAAGTTAATAGGCACGTTATCGACTTAGCAAGCGGTGCAGGATCGCATTTTGGAGGATATGTTGCGTGTCCTTATGTCGACGAAGATTATGCCAAAAAAGCAACTGCAAAGGGAAGACGTTTAATTCGAGAGTATGTACGAGACGGTCATCCTGACATCAAACCGCGCATAGGCATGCTGGAACAGGCAGCAGCCTTACAGTTTCAAGGACAAAAACTGGAAGAGTGCCGAGTTTATGTTATAGGGGATAGATTGAGCGATGTTGAACTTGGACTTAATGGCGGAGGCGTTGGCATATTGATTGAAAGTCCTAAAACTCGAGAGCTTGGGGATTTAGAAAAGGCAAAGGGCTTGCAAGAAAGATTTCCAGGAAGAGTTCATATTTCAACCGATTATTTTGCTGCAGCGCAGATTATTCTTTCTTTAATTTGTTCTGCTAGTTGATAAACTCGACGCCGTTTTTTGTAAATGCGACAAGCCTAATGCCTAGTGGAATGCTTAAAAGTGCTGAAATAAGGGCCATATGCTCTTTGCCGTTTCCTGAGGCAATTGAAAGACAGGCTTCAAATTCAGATAATTTTGTTTTTAATTTATCCTGCATTTCTTTTTTCAGCTCTATAATCGGGCGGCTAGTGTCGATAACTATCTCCTCCGCATGCTCTGGCAATGGAAAGCTTTCGACTGAATTGCTTCGCACGATGAAAATCTTGTTCCATGTTTGGTGATTTATCAAGCCGAGGACTTGCCCCCAGGATTCCTTGTCTGTTCCTAACAATGCGACTAGCTCCATTATCAAGCGTGAGGAGTTAGCTTTATAACTATTATTGTTATTAAAACTAGATGGTAAGAGAAGAACCTTTGCACGAAATTACATTGAGAAAATACGAGAAACCTTACAACGCAAGCAAGAGGGAGTTAGTTAAGAAAGTATGCTTAAGTTTGGGATTGCTGCAACCAGGGGATTCCAGAGACATTATCGTTGATGTCTTGCTTGTTCTAGATAATGCTCGGGCAGAGAAACTCGAGATGACTTCTTTCGATGTGATTGATAAAATAAAAGTTTTGAGGAAGGAACACTCGCTAGATGAGAAAGGTCTTGCTGAAAGCAATATACGCAGGCAACTTAAGAGATTGAGAGATTTGATGCTTGTGGATAAAAAGAACAACTTATATCGCTTGAGTGAGTTCGAGTCAATTTCGACGCTTTTCAAGAAGAACGTTGAGGGATTTCTCATACCTCAGACGATTGAGAGAGTGCATGAATATTTGAATCATTTGGAGAAGAGCTGAAAACGACTAAAATGAAAAACTCAACTAAGGGGGTTATTTTTATACTTCTTTCTGCTCTGATGTTTGGAAGCTACGGGCTTTGGTCTAGGTTAATAGGAGATTCGTTTGGTGTTTTTTACCAAGGTTGGAGCAGGGCATTGATAATTACCATTGTTTTGCTTCCAATTTTGCTTTGGAATAAACAAATAGTTTCTATAAAGAAAAAGGATTGTGTGTGGCTCGCTTTATTTTTGTTATTTACTTCCCTTACCCAAGCACCTATATTTTACGCGTTTAACCATATGGACATAGGTTCTGCAACTTTGCTTTTCTTCGTTAGCATGCTATTAACAATGTACCTTGTAGGAATTTTATTTTTAGGAGAAAAAATAACAAAGATAAAGTTAATGTCTTTCGTACTTGCAGGATTGGGAATGTACTTTGTTTTTTCATTTTCTTTAGTAATATTTTCGTTGCTTGCGGCGCTTTTGGCAGTTGTGAATGGAATAGCAAGCGGGGGAGAAGTTTCTTTTTCTAAAAAATTATCTGGAAATTACTCTCCACTCTATATTACGTGGCTGAGCTGGGTTATCATAGTTATTACAAATGCTCCAATATCTTTTTTGCTGGGGGAAGTTCAACACTTGCCTTCTTTTGAAATTGTATGGCTGTATCAAATAGGATACACTATAGCGAGCGTCTTTGGATTTTGGCTGATAATTAAAGGATTGAAATATACTGAAGCGGGGGTTGGTGGTTTGATTGGGCTTATGGAAATTATATTCGGTATTCTATTTGGAATTATTATATTTGGCGAAACTCTAACTAGCAAAATAATTATCGGAGGATTATTGATTGTAACTGCTGCGGCTTTGCCACATATTCAAGAATTGGTGCATAAAAAAAGAAGATAGCTTTAAATACTTAAACGTATTATACATAATACACGTAACACACGAAAATGGTAAGCTTAACACTATCAATACCTGAAGACTTGAAGAAAGAAATGGAGAAATTTCCAGAGATGAACTGGAG
>Ga0209542_10005726_pt1 | contig 24605 bp, 25 predicted proteins | sample RifCSPhighO2_01_FD_184028 | JGI IMG/M metagenome (GOLD analysis project Ga0209542, IMG submission 184028) | Soil microbial communities from Rifle, Colorado - Rifle CSP2_plank highO2_0.1 (SPAdes) (version 2) | ecosystem: Environmental > Terrestrial > Deep subsurface > Rock core/Sediment ...
GATTTGCTCCAATGTAGTGTATAATTGAATTGAAGTCTTCATACAGGGTGGTGGCTTTCCAAAAAGGTTGCCACCTTGACTTCATAGTAGCATTTTTATCATTTTAGAGCATTTCGTAATTCAGAGAATTTATAAAAAATTATTATAATGAAAGTCTTTTTTGATGGGGGCATATTTGGTCGGCAAAAGATTGGCGGAATTAGTCGGCTGAATTTTGAATTAATAAAGGCCTTGAGTAAAAAAAAAGATATTGAGCAGATTTTTTATCGGGGTTTTTATGTGGATAGTTACCCCTTCAAAAATGAGTGGTTTGGCAAATATTATGGCATAAGAAAACCGGATTTTTTAAAAAGCAGAATTTCAAATTTTTTAGATACTATTGGAGTTAATTATTTTTATAATTTTCATGCTGATAAAAATGTAATTTACCACTCGCTATATTATCGAGTGCCTCAAAAACCCAAGGGCCTTGTGGCTGTGCACGTATATGATATGATTCAAGAATTATTCGGGGGAACCGCAAAAACCATGCAATTTAAAAAAAGGGCATTTGATGCGGCGGATTTGATTATTGCAATATCGCAGTCAACTAAAAAAGATCTCTGTAAGTTCTATCCCATCAATCCCGACAAAATCATTGTAGCGTATCCCGGGGTCAGCGAAGTTTTTGTTGGTAGCTTCATTAAAACCGTCCCGCAACGGCCATACCTGCTCTATGTTGGCGGACGCAGTTATGCATATAAAAATTTTGATATGTTGCTGAATACTTTTATTGATAAAAAGTATTTTTTACAGTTTGATTTGGTGGTATTTGGCGGAGAAAAAGAATTAACTTCGGTCCAAAAAGGAATAATTGAAAAGTATAACCACGGGACTTGGTTGCGCCAAGAATTTGGCGATGATGAAAAATTGGCTGATTTGTATGCTAATGCAACGGTATTTATTTACCCATCACTTTACGAAGGATTTGGAATCCCGCCACTTGAAGCAATGGCCTGCGGTTGTCCTGTTGTGGCTTCAAATGCCTCTTCTATACCAGAAGTAGTTGGGGACGCGGGATTATTATTTAATCCCAAAAGCACAAATGATTTGGCAGAAAAAATTGAAAGAATTATAAACGATAAAGTCTTAGTAGCCGATTTAATCCAAAAAGGAAAAATCAGAGCCAAACAATTTACGTGGGAAGCGATGGCAGATAAAATTTATCAAAGCTATCTTACTTTGAAAAAAACCTAGATTCGTGATAGATTTAACATCATGAAAATATTAATTACCGGAATCACCGGATTTGTCGGCAGTCATTTAGCAGAATACTGCCTTTCAAGACCCAATGTAAAATTATACGGCACTTTTTTAGTTACAAAAGAAATAAAAAATCTGGAACATATCAAAAACAAGATAACTTTTTTAAAGTGCGACCTTACCAAAAAAGAACAAGTAAAGAACGTTATTTTAAAAGTAAAGCCAGATAAAATTTTTCATTTGGCTGGACAAAGCCAGGTTTCTTCTTCCTTCCAGTCGCCGGAAAAAACATTGTTTAATAACATTGTTTCCGATGTAAATCTTTTTGAGGCAATCAAAAATATAAAGATAAATCCAGTGATAGTAATTGCGGGTAGTTCGGAAGAATATGGCGCAGCGTTAAAAAATGAATTGCCCATTAAAGAGAGCAATGAGTTAAGACCACTATCGCCCTATGCGGTTTCTAAAATTACTCAAGAAAAATTGGCTTTTCAATATTATCAAAGCTATGGATTAAAGGCAGTTTTAATGCGTTTTTTTAACACTGAAGGCCCAAGACGGGGCGAACACTTTGTAGCTTCTAGTTTTGCCAAACAAATCGCCGAAATTGAAAAAGGCAAAAAAGAACCGATAATTTTTGCGGGAAATTTAGAAGCTAAAAGAGATTTTATTGATGTAAGAGATGTGGTTATGGCCTATTGGTTGGCTTCCGAAAAATGTAAATTTGGCGATCCCTATAATGTATGTTCTGGAAAAGCCAGGTCAATAAAATCGGTTTTGACTTTGTTGCTTAGCTTAAGCAAGGTGAAAAATATTGAAGTGAGACAAGACCCAAAAAGGATGAGACCGTCAGATATTTCGGTTGTTGTGGGCGATAATTCAAAATTCAAACAACAAACCGGATGGAAACCCAAAATCCCATTTGAAAAAACTATGGAAGATTTGCTAAATTACTGGAGGGAAAATGTGTGAAATATAAAAAAAGAAGGCGATAGATGTTCAATGCATCTGTCGCCTTTGGTTATTCGGAACTGGCCACTTACCTTTTTACAAAGAATGTCTCGATGACCATCTTTATGAAAAGAGTAATTGCCATGCCCAAACTAATTACGGCACCAATGAGGGTGAACCACGGGAATTTATCTTCCCATTCACCACTTTCCTTGCTTTCCTTGGGCAATTTTTCTTCGTTTGACATTGGAAGCTCCTTTCTTAAAGACCTAGGAAGGCGACCAGAAAAAAGTAAATCCACATGAATAATATGGCAGTATAGAGTAATCCTATGCTCCACGTATGGGTAAAAAACTTTCTTACTCCTTTTGGTCTCACTAATTCCGGTTCTGCCAGTCTGCCGAATTGGCCACTTGTCAGTCCTAAATGAAATTCCAACTCTTTTCCGCGGCGTATCATGGCACGGAATAAACTAATGTTTCTTCGTTCAATGACAAAGGTCGCAAACATACTTACCATCCCAATGATTGGGATGATGTAAAATTGCGGTGGGATGGACTGTCCTGTTTCTTCGCTAACTAATACCCTTTGCATTATTTGGCTATAAAGAGCCACTAACGCAGATTGCAGGGTTGCGGTAAAGGCAATGACAATGAAGCGTAGACCAGCGTAGAAACGATGGTTTGTCGCTACTTCCTTGTATTCTGTCCGATAGTTTTCTTGGTTGCCTGATTCTTTATCCATATGTCCCTCATTTTATTTTGATTCAAGGCAGAGCACCAATGTACCTGCCAGGACTAATTATATGCTATCATAAAGTAATATAATGTCAATATTGAAATAATCTAGAATGCGAGGTAAAATAATTATATTAAAAAATCATGGAACTGATGAAAAAAGCGCTCATTACGGGAATCACTGGGCAAGACGGCTCTTATTTAGCCGAGCTTTTGTTGTCCAAAGGGTATGAAGTTCATGGCGTTATCCGAAGAGCAAGTACGTTTAATACTGGAAGGATAGACCACTTATACCAAGATCCGCACATCAGCGGCACCATGCTTTTTTTACACTACGGAGATTTAACTGACACTGGAAACATTGAAAAATTGGTCAACCAAATCAAGCCTGATGAAATTTATCACTTAGGGGCACAATCGCACGTGAGGGTCAGTTTTGACATGCCTGAATACACGGCTAATACCGATGCGTTGGGCACACTGAGAATTTTAGAGGCAATAAAAAATTCTGGGCTTCCAGTAAAGTTTTATAACGCGGCTAGTTCAGAGATGTTCGGTTCGACTCTGCCTTCGCAAAGTGAAAAAACCGTATTTCATCCAAGAAGTCCTTATGCGGTGGCAAAAGTTTTTTCTTATCATATGACCCAACTTTATCGGGAAGCATACAATATTTTCGCCTGCAATGGTATACTTTTCAATCACGAATCGCCGCGCCGTGGGGAAACATTTGTTACCAGGAAAATTACCATGGGTATTGCCAGAATAAAAGCTGGATTAGATAAAAAAATATATTTAGGAAATTTGGATTCAAAACGAGATTGGGGTTTTGCGCCCGAATATGTCAAAGCAATGTATGCCATGCTCCAACAAGAAAAACCTGATGACTACGTAATCGCTACGGGCGAAAGCCATTCAATAAAGGAATTTTTGGAGGTAGCGTTTCAATGCGCTGGTTTGGGGGATTTTAAGCAATATGTCGAAATCGACCCTAAATATTTTAGACCCGCAGAAGTTGAGAATCTTATTGGGGATTCTTTGAGGGCAAAAAGTAAGTTAAATTGGGAAGCAAAAATTAAATTTCATGAATTGGTAAAAATCATGATTGATTCTGATTTTCGAGCCTTGCATATAACTGCTCCAAGAGAAGGAGATAAAATAATAAAAGAAAAGTTTCCAGATAAGTGGTGGAAAGTTGACTAACATGATTAGTCTTAAAGAAAAGAAAATTTTAATTACCGGAGCGGATGGATTTTTGGGTCGTCATTTGGTCGCGAACTTGCAAGAAAAAAGAGGTGTTCAGACAGAACATCTTTCTTTGCCTACAATTGACGAACTTGATTTAAGAAAATGGGAGGACTGTAAGAAAGCTGTTTTAGGCCAAGATATTGTTATTCACTTAGCTGCTAAGGTTGGAGGTATTGGATTTAACCAACAAAAACCCGGAGAGCTTTTTTATGACAACATTATGATGGGCGTACAGCTTATGGAGGCTTCACGCCAAGCGGGTGTTAAAAAATTTGTAGCGATTGGAACGGTCTGTGCTTATCCTAAATATACTCCCGTGCCATTTAGAGAAGAAAATTTGTGGGACGGTTATCCGGAAGAAACGAATGCTCCTTACGGATTAGCTAAAAAAATGTTACTTGTACAAAGTCAGGCGTATCGGCAGCAGTATGGATTTAATTCAATTTTTCTTTTGCCTTTAAATTTATATGGGTCAGGTGATAATTTTGATGCTGCAAACTCCCATGTGATTGCTGCGATTATCAAAAAAGTATATGACGCTAAAAAAAATCAAAAAAACCATATTGAATTATGGGGAACCGGTAAAGCCACGCGTGGTTTTTTGTGTGTTGAGGATGCGGCAGAAGGCATAATTTTAGCAGCAGAAAAATATGATATATCAGAACCAGTTAATCTTGGTTCAGATTTAGAAATTTCTATTAAAGATTTAGTAGAATTAATTTGTAAATTAATGGATTTTAAAGGAGAAATCCGTTGGGATGCAAACAAACCTGATGGTCAGCCAAGACGCTCCATTGATATTTCAAGGGCAAAAAAAGAATTCGGTTTTGAGGCCAAAACAAATTTTGAAGATGGATTAAAAAAAACAATTGAGTGGTATCAAACAATATGCAAGTCGTTATTTTAGCTGGAGGACTGGGAATAAGGTTAAGGCCATTAACCCAAAGCCTCCCAAAGCCGATGGTTTTAATTAAAGGAAAGCCGTTTTTGGAATACCAATTAGAAATGTTAAAAAAAAATGGTTTTAAGGATTTCATTTTATGTACAGGATATTTGGGAGAAAAAATAGAAGAGTATTTTGGTAATGGAGAAAAAATAGGAATACACATTAAGTATTCAAAGGAAAACATGCCACTGGGCACTGGCGGGGCATTAAAAAATGCCCAAAAACTTTTGGAAGATGAATTTATTTTAGTTTACGGCGACAGTTTTTTGTATATGGATTATCAACTCTTGATAACTGATTTTAACGAAAGTAAAAAATTGGCGATGTCCGTTGTTTTTAAAAACAATCCCAAAATGGTTTTAAACAATATTGAAGTTTCAAAAACAGGAGAAGTGTTAAACTATGATAAAAAGAACGAGGGTCAATCAAATTATGTTGAAGCAGGAGTTCATGTTTTCAAAAAAGGTGTTTTAAACTTTGTGCCTGAAAATGCTGTTTTTTCACTCGAAGAAGAATTGTTCCCCATCTTGATAAAAAAAAGAGAACTTTATGCAAATATTACCGACAAGAAGTTTTATGATATTGGAACCTTTGATCGTTTGAAAATATTTAACCAGACTTTATCATTATGATTATTTCGAAAACTCCAGTACGAATCAGTTTTGTTGGAGGGGGAACGGACTTTGAAGATTTTTACCGGCGTTATCCGGGCAGGGTTTTAAGTACCTCAATTAATAAATATTTTTATGTTACCGTAAATCCGAGGTTTGACGAGATGATTAAGTTAAGTTATTCCGAAATTGAATTAGTAGATCATTGTTCGCAAATAAAACATCCGTTAGTAAAATTTTCCTTGGAAAAATTAGGCATTAAAAAAGGCGTTGATATCGCTTCTTTAGCCGATATTCCTGCTCAAAAAACAGGACTGGGGCTTGGTTCATCAAGCAGTTTTACGGTTGGACTATTGCATAGTTTACATGCTTTTTTGGGAGATAATGTATCGGCTGATATGATCGCAAAAGAAGCCTGTGAAATTGAAATTGATAAAAATGGCGCTCCCATTGGCAAACAAGACCAATACGCCGCAGCGTTTGGTGGTTTGAATATGATTAATTTTAACTGTGATGGAAGTATTACCGTGGAACCCATTAATCTGTCGCCAAATATAAAAGAAGATTTCCAAAATCACCTGTTGATGTTTTTTACCGGTAAAGAAAGGTCGGCAAACCTTATCTTGTCGGAACAAAAACAAAATATTACAAATAAATTCGAATTTCTAAAAAAGATGTCAGATAGCGTACCTGTCTTTAAAAATGCTTTAGAAAAAGGGGATTTCGAAAAATTGGGAAGCATTTTACACCAAAATTGGTTGCTCAAAAAAGAATTAGCATCGGGTATTTCTAACCCCCGCATTGACCAGATGTATCAAAAAGCTCTGACCGCCGGCGCGTACGGAGGAAAAATTTTAGGAGCAGGTGGCGGGGGATTTCTTTTGGTGTTAGCTCCACCAAAAAAACACCAGTCTATCAAGGCTGCTTTGTCTGAGTATAAAAACGTTTCTTTTAAGTTTTCCGAAGGAGGCAGTTCTATTGTACTGGATCAATAGACTTGTCCATAAATAAACCCAAACCTCAAAACCTTAAAATCCAAAACACGTTTAGAGTTTAGGGTCTAGAATTTAGAGTTTCTTTTACGAAGTAAAAGTATTATGGATCAAATTTCAACAAAAAGAATATTAATTACGGGCGGCATGGGATATATCGGATCAGAAATTTTTAAAATTATTAAGGAGTATTCCCAAGAATGTTTAGTTATAGATAAATTGGTTGATGCTTCTAGTACTTTGAATCACGAAATGCCCGTTGAAAAGCAAGTTTCGGGTCTTTTCTCCAAATTTCAGCCGAAAATACGCAATAATTTTCAGGCGGGCCCGCAGGGCAAGCCTGAAAATTCTATCAAATTTTCGACCGTGAAATTTGTAGAAAATACCTCGAAAGCATTTCATAATTCAAAGTCTAATGTGCAAAGCCTCGATTTAAAAGATGCGGCAAAAACCTCTAGGATAATAAGTGATTTTAAACCCGATGTCATTATTCATTGCGCTACTCATTCGGCTTTAGCATATAAAGACCACCTATTAAATTCTTTCCAAGAAGATTTTTCTGCTACGGTAAATATACTTAATGCTTTAGAAAGTATGCCGGATTGTCGTTTAATTTACCTTAGCTCTTCATATGTTTATAGCGGGTTGACGGCAGACCAGAATTACGATGAATTTTCGCCCTTGGCGCCTCAACATAATTTTGGCATAGCGAAATCTTTTTTTGAACAATTTATCTTGAAAATTAATCCCAATACTGTTATATTTCGCTTGTGTTCCGTATTTGGATCGGGACAAGCTCTGCATCCCAATGTCATCTTAACTTTTGCAAAAGAATGTCTTAAAAATCATTCTCTCACTGTATGGGGCAGGGGAGAGCGTAAATTACAATATATTTATATCAAAGATGTAGTTAATATTATTTTGAGAAGCTTTTCCGCCCATGCCAAAGGCGGGGACGGATCCGTCCCACTCGCCAAAGGCGAGGTGGGCGGAGATTTGGCTGCAGGTATCTATAACTTAGGGGGAGATGATTATATTTCTGTCAGGGACACGGCCAAAGATATCGCAAATTTTTTTAGCGTGAAAGTTAATTTTTTAGAAAATAAACCCGAGGGTGAAACTTTGCCATTTTTATCTAATCAAAAGATTAAAAATAGCTTGAAAACTCTGAATTACGAAACTCACATACTAAACGATTTTTCGGTGATTTCACCCAAATTTGGGCTGGAAATTAGCAAGAATTTTCAGGCGGAGCCTTTGGCTAAGCCTGAAAATTCTATCAAATTTCCATCTGCCAAATTTGGGGGAAATCCTGCGAAAGAGTTTCGTAATTCAGAGTTAAAAAATGATTTATTTACACCTTTTTCTATTGCTCTGGACGAATATTTAAAATCATTAAATAAAGGGTATCCTTGGCAATAAAACATGAACTCCTACACCATAACGAGTTTTTAGCACATCGTTTTGCCTGCAAAACTCGTGCAAGGAATAAAGTCGGGGGATAAATATAACCATCGGGATAAATTCCAAGTAATTTCGTAAAATTACGAAGGATATAAACTCGTTTGGTGTTGGGGTGAAAAAGCATACTCATAGTGATGTAGTTAAATCTTACCAAGCTTATAAAAATCGCGTGGCTCACGAAACAATTCCTTGTTATGAGCCATCAATTGGAAAGGAAGAATCGCGTCTTTTAACAGATGTAATAAAACGCAACTGGTTATCGGAAAATAAATATACACGGGAGTTTGAAAGTCGTTTAGCCAAAATTTGCAAAAGAAAGTATTCCGTAGCCTTGGCTTCGGCTACAGCAGCGCTCATTTCAGGCATGAAAGCATTAGGGATTAAAGAAGGAGACGAAATTATTGTCCCAAGTTTTTCTCATTCCGCTGATCCTAATTCCATTTCTAATAGTGGAGCAACCCCAGTGTTTGTTGATGTTGACCCAACTACCATGTGCCTGACTCGCCAAACAATTGAAAAGGCAATAACCAAAAAAACCAAAGCTATTTTATATGTTTGCGCTTATGGTAATGTATCGGATTTGGATGCGATGGTATCTTACGCTAAATCTAAAAAAATATTTTTAATTAATGATTGTGCTCCCGCATTATTTGGAAGTTATAAACAAAGGCCCATTGCGTCTTACGGAGATTTTTCTGTGTTATCATTTTTTGCTGATAAAACGATAACCACGGGTGAGGGAGGCATGTTGCTTTCTGACAACATTGCTTTAATTAATAAGGTTAATATGTATAAGCATGACGGACGCAAGGAGCGAGGAGTAGACATTATTGAAGAAAAAGGTTACAATTTTAGGATAACAGAATTGCAAACAGCCGTCGGAGTAGCTCAACTTAAAAAAGCGCCTTATTTTGTTAAAAGAAAAAAAGAAATTTTACGGTCTTATTCAAAGAAACTTTTTGGTATAAGTAGTGTAAGATTATTTAAATTTAATTCTAATGGCGCTATAGTTCCTCATCGAGTGGTAATTTTTGTTCCCAGCGCCAAAAATTTAATTGCTTATTTAACTTCATTGGGGATTGGAGCGCGAACCATGTTTATGTCTATGCATTCCATGCCTGCCTACAATATAAAAGGAGATTTTCCAAATACCCAAGAAATATTTAAGACCGGAGTTTGTTTACCATCGGCTCCCAGTTTAACTGATAAAAATATAGAATTTATTTGTCAAAGTATTAAAAAATTTTACGCATAAATGAAAATAAATATATGAAAAAATCAATAAAATATATTGGATTCGCCGTGTTGGGTGTTGTTGTTTTGTTTTTCTTTGCTACCCAATTTTCTGAAGCAGAATCAAGTTTCCAATGTTTCGGTGAAATATCTTTCAACGGCACAACTAGACCTATGACTGTCTATATGAAATTGACGGAGTATAGACCGTGGGTTCTAAGCGATTCTCATGGTTCTATCAACTTAGAAATTCCGAATGAGTGGATTGAATACTATGGGCATATAGAAGAAGTGGGCGACCAGTTACAAATTTATGAAACATATCCGCAGAAAATGCTCAAAGGAAATTTCTCTAGGTTGAGCAAGACATTGGCTATTGACCTCGAATCACCATTTGGATTTTTTGATGGTAATTGTATTACTAACTAAATTACAAAAAACAGTCACAGAAACAAATTAATTCAAATGAAAAATAAAAAATTAAACCATAATATATTTGTTTTTGATACTTTAGGGATAAGAGAATCTATTAAGATTAGACATAAAGCAAAGGGTTTCAGTAAATTTAAGTCAGAAACAGTAAGTGGATGGTTCCCAAGTTGTGATTTTCTAGACGGAGTTCAAAAACAAAGGATTATAGATAAGGGAAATAATAAATATTTTGAAATTGTAAAAGATGAGAAACTTGGCAAAATTATTCATATATGTTATGAGCTACTGAGTAACCATAGAAAATAATTTTGAAATTTCTATAAAAATTAAAAAATAAATTTATGAAGTCAATAAAGAGAATTAGAATATTATATTGGGTTTCATTGATAGTTTTTGGATGGATTATATTTATCATATATGAAGGTTCGGGATTGCTAAAACTAACTGCCTTTGGTGTAGTAGTTATTTTAGTAGAAATAATCTCAAGAAGAGAAATGGCACAAGCTATTAAAGATGAAAAAGAAGAATTAGAAGAAGAATTAGAAGAAAAAAGATTAAAAGGAGTTGCAGATTAGAATAAACTTATGGAAGAAAATAAATTTGAATCCAAAGAATTAGAAGATTATGTAAAATCAGCCCTATCCGCCATTAAAAGAGGCGCAGAGGCTGATGGAAACTTTCGGATTATAGACCCCGTAGAGTTTAATTTAGCAGTGATAAATACAATTCAAGGTGGAGGAGGTTTTAAAATTTATATTGCAAAAGCAGAAGGTAGTTTAAAATCAGAAGAAATGAGCCACATAAAATTTAAAGTGCATCCTGATAGGACTAAAGAAGCCAAAGTTTTTCCTTCAAATCCGGGACCGAGTTGGATGAATAATATCTAAAAAATAAAAACAGAAAATAAATTTATGGATATCTATCTAAAAACCGACGAAATTGGGCAAAGGATATAAAAGGACACAAGGTATTGACAGGGGCATATAATTTGATAGCATTAAAGCATAAACGCCCCAGCCAGCCGAAAGGTCCGCTGGGGTTTATCTTTATTTATGGAAATTTTATGAAAACAATTCTTTTTATAGATGGCCGTAATTTTTTAGATAAAATCAGCTTTATTAGAAGGGATATTGATTTTTCTGTTTATAACTTTATCGGACTTATCGATAAGGTGTTGTCAGGTATAAAAATAGACCGAAAGATATTTTATTTTGGAAAACTTTCAGAGCATCCAGAAACCATTAAAAAATCAAAGGAACTTATAGAAAAACAAAGATTATTGAAAACCAATTTACAGAAGCAGGGATTTGAAGTTATTATTGCCGGCAGAGTCAGGGGTCATATGGAAAAATGCATAAAAGGCCATGAAACATTAACTTTTAGGGAAAAGGGAGTTGATGTAAAAATTGCGATAGATATGATTACATTAGCTTGCGACAAGGAATTAAAAACGGCAATTATAGGAAGTTCTGATTCTGACTTGCAACCTGCAATAAAAGAATTGTAAAAAAGAAATGTTGAAAGGATATATCTTGGTTTTGAAAATAACCCCAATAAAGGTTTAACATTTACTACTAATAGAACTATTCTTATTAGAAATTCTGAAGTTGCAGAATTTATAGTTAAAACTCCAATTTAATTAAAGTAAAGAATTCAGCTTGAAGAATAAAAAAATAGAAAATAAAAGTTTTACTCAAAGCAACCCTAAAAATTTAGTCGCTCGGTCAGAATAATACATTGCAATGTATTATTCCTCTCTTCGCTTAGCCAAATATAAATTAATCGCGCGTGGGGAATATGAAAATGCGTTTTCCTATTTTCTAGCAAGTGAAGGCAATGAAATATGAGGACGCAAAATAAAGAAACATCTTTATTTTGCGGATGAAATATTTTATTGCCAAGCGGCGACGAAAATATGCTTCGCATATTCCTCCCTCCCTAAGTCGGGATTTTCCGCTAAAGCGGTTAAATCTCGCGACTCTACATAAATTATGAAAATTCCAGCCACTAAACCTTATTTTTCAGAAGATGATATTACATTTATTACTGAAAAATTTCGGGAGATTCTACATGGAAAGTCCTTCTTATCCAACGGTCAATATGTCGCTCAATTTGAAAAAGAGTTTGCGGCATTTATTGGAACAAAGTTTGCAGTAGCTTGCAATAGCGGCACTTCTGCGCTGGAATTAATTTGTCGAGCTTTAAATGTTTCTGGCAAAGAAGTGATTTTACCATCAAATACTTTCATTGCTACGGCTAATGCAATTTTGAACGCGGGAGGCATACCTGTATTTGCAGATTGCGCGGATAACATGTGTTTAGATGAAGGCGATGTTATAAAAAAAATTACCAAAAATACCATAGCTATTATGCAAGTTCACATTGGTGGAATCGTTTCCGAAAGCACTTTAAAGTTAAAAAAAATCTGCGAGGATCGTAAATTATATTTACTAGAGGATGCCGCTCAAGCCCATGGTTCTAGTTTAAAAAATATAAAAGCAGGGGCTTTTGGAGTCGCAGCAGGTTTTAGTTTTTTTTCTACAAAAGTCATGACCACCGGTGAAGGGGGAATGGTTACTACTAATGACGAAACATTAGTAGAAAAAATGAAAGCAATGCGGGAGTTTGGTAAAGTTAAGCAAGATATTTATATTAATTATCATAAATACATGGGGTATAATTGGCGAATGCCGGAAGTAGCCGCGTTAATGGGCCTACGACAATTAGCGGCGCTCGAAAGTTTTATTAAAAGACGAAATGAGATTGCTATGATTTATGATGAAGAATTAAAAGAAGTTTTAAGCGTAAAAATGATAAAACCCGAATCAGAGTCAATTCATAATTATTTTAAATATATTATTATCTTGAAAAATCATGACCGCCGTATGGTTCATAAGGAATTAGAGGCAAGAGGTATTCAACCATCAGGATATGTTTATGAGTTGCCGTTACATAAACAGCCCGTATTTCCCGGAGCCAATGATGTAAAGTTGCCCAAAACAGAATATTTGAGTGAGCATCACTTTTGTTTACCGATTTTTTATAGTATGACTGACCAAGAAGTTAAATTTGTTGCGCAATCGTTAAGAGACTGCCTGGGAAGCCCGTATTCGCGCTAGATCAAAAATTTTCGGCTACAAACTTGCTATACCTTCGCGGCTTGCACTCTGTGCAAACCTTGTCGGTCTATCAAATTTGCATCTCAAAAATTTTTGATCTATCATCGAAAGAGGCTTCCCAGGCAGTCTCTAAGAGAAGTTTTAAAAACATGAGTCGGATTATTTTTAAAAGCTAACAGGTATGACTAAAAAAAGAGCCATTTTTTTAGACAGGGATGGCGTGATAAATAAAAAAGCCAAAGAACATGATTACATTAAAAATTGGGGTGAGTTTGAGTTTTTGCCTCATGTTAGAGATGTAATCAGTCAACTAAATAAAAAGTTTTTAGTCGTAGTGGTATCAAACCAGGGAGGTATATCGCGGGGGCTCGTGACACTAGATGATGTAAATAGTATTCATGCCAAGATGCAGTCCGAACTTGAAAAAAGTAATGCCATCATTGATAAAATTTATGTCTGTCCGCATTACACGAAAGAAAAGTGCGCATGTCGCAAACCAGAGCCAGGTTTGATACTTCAGGCCCAAAAAGAGCTAAATATAGACCTATCAAATTCCTATATGATTGGTGATAGTTTGATTGATATTGAGGCCGGTAAAAAAGCAGGATGCAAAACCATATTTTTGGGAAAGTTAAAGGATTATTCCAGAATACATAAAAAGTTAATGCCAGATTTCGTTGCTGATAATATCTTAGAGATTACGCATTTCATTGGATGATTACACAAATTTGTAAAGTATCTTTCCTAAGTATTTTCCAAGTCCGAGGTTGATGCCGACAAATAATATTATCTTCAGTGCTAAAACTTTTGTTCTCAATAGGTTTATATTTTCAAAAAATCCCCGGAAAAAGTCAAAAGAAAAAGAGGCATTTATTATGTTTTTGGCTTCCCTTATTTCGCCCTTGATTAAAAAATTCATGGCGCGCAATGTATTATCAAAGTTCTTTTGGTATTTGTATTGCCTCAAATGTTTTTTATCGACAGTCCTGATATAATTTTTATCCTCTAAGTAGTAATCCATGACTTTAAAAAAATCGGCTTTGTCGGTTCGAAGCTGATTATATTTTGCGCCTCTGCCGCCCTTTCTCCAATTGATAAGATTTTCATGTATAATGCCGATGGGAAATTTTTCCAATATACGAAGCCACATTTCCAAGTCATCAGATCCGCCGAAAGGCCCATGGTCGTCAAATAGCCCCACAACGGCAAAAATTTTTTTACGCGCCATAAACGTTGGCGCGATTAAAAAAGTATTTCCATGGTTTAGGATGGCATTGAATATTTCTTCAAAAGTATATACGTTTTTCTCATTTAATTCTGGAGGTAGTTTATAAGCGCCGACAATCTTATCTTGCTCATTAATGATATTGCCAAGGGTAAACACCGCAGGAATATCGGGGTGCGCTAATAGGAATTCCAATTCTTTTTTAACAATATCATGGTGATAAATATCGTCTTGGTGGCAGAATATGACAAATTCTCCGCTAATTACTCCGGAAGTTATGAGGCTATTGCAATGATTGAATGCCACATCAAATGTTTTTTTTGCAGTCGGTATATTTTTAGCGCTAACATCATGAAATTCTCTCGTTTTTAAGTCCCGGATATTTTTTCGGTATATAATTTGGGGGTTTTTGCTTTGTATTTTTTGGATCACTTCTTTGGTATTATCTGTGGATTGGTCATCAGAAATAATAATTTGAGTATTTGGATAACTTTGGTTTATCAAAGACTGGACAGCTTTTTCCAAAAGCGTTGCATAGTTGTAGGTGATAAGGCAGATTGTTACTAGGGGAGGTTTCATATGATTTGTTCTATGATAGTATTTGCGAAATATTCAGCAGAAAAAGGATAAGCTTTGTCATTTTTTAGGAAATTCTTAATTGCGTTTAAATAATTTAGATATTCTTTTTCTGGCATATGCATAATATAGTTATATAGTTTTTCGTAGGTATCAAATTTTCTTTTATCAATAAATGTATTGGCAGGAATATGGTTGGTGATATTATGCGCCCCCAGATAAATTGGCACGCAGCCGGCCAAAAAACAATCAAAAATTTTTTCAGTAACATAGCCATCAGCTTGAGTATTTTCATAACAAACAGCAAACTTATATTTTTGATAGGTTTCTTTTTTTGATTTAATAGAGCCCCTATAAGAAGGATAGTAAGGCCTTAAAAGTTTAGTTAAAAATTTCAACCTGTTAAGTCTAGCTATTTTTATCCCCAAAAATGTTCCTTCAAAGTGGTATCTATCCCAACCGTTGCCATACAGGTCAAAGTTTTCAGGATGATTGCTTTCAAACCAGCGTATGGCTTTTATTCTTTCTGAATATAATTCTTTTGGATGATGTCTATTTTTATTAGAAGATATTATAGTGCAAAGTTTTTCTTTTTTTTCCAAACCAAAATTAAATTCAGTAGGAATATTATGGGAATACTGTATCTTAAAATATTTTTTATTATCTACCAATTCATCCGACCATGTGAATATTTTTTTAAAGTATGTATGATTTTCTTTTATATAGTTATCTAGTTTTATAATAGGGGATTCAAGAATTAAAAGATACAGATTTTTAAAATTGTTCTGTATTGTCTTCTTAAAGTACGGGTTACTTCGGCCGGGAAATTCAACAAATATGATGGCATCAAATTTTCTAATATCATCGGTATCAAGGGTCGCGACGCTGTGGCCCATTTCTTTGAGTCTCTGAGCCAGCAATACAAACGGATAGTTTAGATTATCTCCAATAGGAGAAGATGAGTCGGTAAGTAGTCTGTTATTATTATATAAATTATGGTAACTATAAAATCCGATATACATGTAAGTTATCTTGAATTATAAAATGCCCAAGCAAGAGGCGAGTTTCAGAAAGCATTTCGTAATCCAAGGTTATGTTTCAATCGCGCCATGTTTGGCAATAAATTCTTTAAAGCTCTTGTTGTTAGAATCTTTTGGTGAAACGATTGGTGCATCTTCCAGTTGCCAATCAATATCAAGATCCGGGTCATTCCATTTTATTTGATATTCGGATTCTGGTGAATAAGGATTATCCATTTTGCAAATTGCCATGGTATTGTCGGCTAGAGAGCAAAAAGCGTGGGCGAATCCCCGGGGTATGTATAACATTTTTTTATTTTCCGCGGAAAGTAATACACTAGACCATTTGCCTAAGGTTGGAGAATCTTTTCGCAGGTCCACGAAGACATACAGTGTTTCTCCGTAAATAACCCGTACTAATTTGGCTTGAGCATATGGTGGCAATTGGAAATGCAAGCCGCGGATTGTCCCTTTTTTTAATGAAAGGTTTTGATATTCTTTCACCCATACTGTATTAATGCCATGCTTTTTGAAAACTCTATCGTCATCTGTTTCCATTAAAAATCCGCGGAAGTCTTCCTTGGTTTCCAGTTGAATTTCAAAAACCCCTTTGATATTCATTGATTTAATGGTCATGATAGTATTTTTCTTATACTTTGAATTACGAATAAGATAATGCTACAATTCTACCATGGCTGACCGAAATAATATAGACATTTCAAAACTTTCTAAAGAAGAAATCAAGAATCTTACGGTTTTACTTTTGAAGAAAATCGCCGAAAGTTATGACCCAAAGAAAGGGATGGGGGTAGAGCTTTTTAATGCTATCGCAAAACTTAAAGTAACCATGACGCCAGAGGCTGTATGTTTAAGGCATAATTCCCAAAATGATAAAATTGAAATATACCTTGTCTTGCGTTCATTAACCGATACGGCTTATCCTGGCCAGTGGCACTTGCCTGGTTCAGCGATGCGTCCAGGTGAAGAAATTGACGATGTTTTTTTGCGTTTGGAAAAAAATGAGATAGGTATTCGTATAATATCAAAAAAATTTATTTTTCATTCCAATAATCCCACAGAACTAAGAGGGCATTTTTTTTCCTTGATTTTTCTTTGTATGCTTGATAGCGGAGATGGTTATGGTAAATGGTTTACCGTAGACGATCTTCCTGAAAACACCTTGATGCGTCATCGTAGCGTGATTATCCCTGTTGCTTTAAAGGAATTTATGCAATAGCATTATTTCTCTTTATTTCTCATAAATTCTGCAGATTCAAACAATGTTTTAAAAGTCCCCGCATCACTCCAAAAGCTTTTTAAATTCTGATGAGTTGCTGTTCCTTGCTTGATGTAGAAATTATTTAAGTCAGTGATTTCAAGCTCACCTCTTTTAGAGGGTTTTAATGTTTTAATTATGTCGAATACTTGATTGTCGTACATATAAAGTCCTGTACAGGCCATTTTTGATTTTGGTTGGCTGGGTTTTTCCTCAATCCCTACTAATTTCCCCTCTTTAAATTCTCCAATACCAAATCGATGGGCGTCAGTAACTTCTTTGAAAAAAAGTTTGGCTCCTTTTTTCTGATGTTTGAAATTTTCTACGTGTTCTGTTATATTTTCATCAAATATATTATCTCCCAATACAACCGCAATATTACTATGATCTGCAAAATCCTCTGCAAGACTAAGGGCTTCTGCTATACCGCCAGAACCCTCCTGGTATGCAAAATGAATTTCCCGTAATCCGAATGATTTCCCATTCTTAAGAAGCTTAAGAAAATCTCCCGGATTATTTCCACCTGTTACAATGAGCACATCTTTGATTCCGGCAGCTGCTAAAGTTTCCAGAGGGTAATAAATCATAGGTTTATTGTATACCGGCAATAAATGTTTATTGGTAACCATAGTAAGGGGCAGAAGCCTTGTTCCATTACCACCGGCTAAAATAATTCCTTTCATAATAGTTGCATTAATACCTTGAATTACAAAATGCCCATATTAAATGATTTTTCGGGTCTTTTCCTTAAATTTCAACTACGAATTTGCTATAATTTTTAGGCGGATGCGTAGCATAAGCCTAAAAATTCTATCAAATTCTCGCTCTGAAATTTAGGGAAAAGACCCGAAAGCATTTCGTAATTCAAGGATTAATAATATAATTCTACTTTTTATAGTAGGCAGTATAGTCGTTTGATTTGATTTTTTCCCACCATTCTTTATTGTCTTTATACCACTGAATGGTTGATGTTAATGCTTTATTAAAATCATATTTCGATTGCCAACCCAGTTCGTTCTTGATTTTTTCACAATTAAGTGAATAACGCCGGTCATGCCCTGGACGGTCTTGTACATATTGAATGTCGTCGGTGTTTCTCTTTAATTCTTTAAGGATAGCGTGGGTAATTTCCAAATTGCTTTTTTCATGGCTACTGCCGATATTGTATATTTGGCCGTTTTCTCCACTATGCAATACTATGTCAATAGCTTCGCAATGATCTTTGACGTAAATCCAATTTCTAACATTCATACCATCTCCGTATACGGGTATTTTTTTATTTTCCAGAATATTAGTGATGAAAAGAGGTATTAATTTTTCCGGATACTGGAATGGCCCGAAATTATTACTGCAACGAGTGATGGATACTGGCAGATTATATGTTTTAAAATAAGAGAGCGCCAAAAGATCAGCCCCCGCTTTAGCTGCTGAATAAGGCGAAGACGGGTTAAGAGGGTCAGTTTCCCTAAATGATCCTTTTTCTATTGAGCCATATACTTCGTCAGTATTTCCGCTAAAAGCAAACTTTCCATTTCTTTCAATGAGAAAATTCTTATTTTTCACAGTTACACACCATACTTTGCCTCTATAGGATTCTTTATTTATTACTTTTGTCGCCAAAACTCCTTCTGTAATAGTTAATTGATTTGCCCCACCTTTTATTATTCTTCCTTCAAACTCACAATTTGAGTATTTGTAATAATTTGATACTCGCTTACCCATAAGAAAACAAAGTAATGCCACATCAGACATTAAGTCATTTCCAACAGTAGTATATGTCGTGCTGGTTTTTCCATAATATCCATCGCTATCCATAAGACCATCGTAAAGACACGTCAGATTCTTTTTTCCAAGCGACCAAATAAAAGAAGGAATCCTTTTATTTTTTGCTCCTTTCCCCACCTGAACATCAAAGAATTTCAAAAGTTCTTTTGAAGTAAAATATATGTGCTCCCCAGATTTTCCTCTTTGAGCTGTCCATTTCAATCCCAGATTTGTCAAGGATTGTTCTAATCGTATTCTGGCTTTATCATTTTCTGGCACATCAAAAAATATACGATAAGATTTTGATAAAGCCGTTTCCTTATTTCCCGTCTTACCTGCAATAAATCTTCCATTTTTATCTTTTCTATTAATAAATTCTTTTCTTGAAAGTCCCGATTTATTTACTTGTATTTTTTCTTGATAAGCGGTAAAACCATCACCGATAAATACACCCAAAACATACAGCAAATCTTTCGCATTTACTTCTCCTATTCCATCAACCGATACTGTTTTCTTTTCTTCACTAACAACTACTTTTGACTTTGGAAACTGAAATTTTTTCTCTATAGATATCGCTTCATAGACTTTCATATTTTCATCATACATACGATGATTTGGCGTAACCAACATATCAGCATTACCGCCGAATCTTACCATTTCTCCCTCATAATCTTGGATTATCATTTTTTCTATTTTTTGAAACTCTGGCTGTCGTTGTTCGTTAAGCGTTAAAACTTCGTCATTTTCAGACAACTGATAGTAATACTTTAGCCCATCTTTTGTTACAGCACGAGTTTTTTCATCATAACAAGAGATTTGGACAAATTTTTTAATGCCGTATTTTTTTACCGCTTCCAAAAGTGTGCAAGTGCCATGGATATTTGTGTGTAAAAAAGCAGTCGCTTCAACTATAGAACGATCTACGTGGGTTTCGGCTGCAAAATTAATAATAGCATCAATCCCTCCCCCAGCAATAGCATCGACTATTTTTGAATCTGCAATATCTCCCTGAACAAAGGTGTAGCGGGGATTATTATCAATATCCCTGAGGTTTTGCAAGTTTCCGCAGTAAGTTAATTTATCAAGATTGATAACTTCATATTCTTGATATTTACCCATAATGTGGGTTATGAAATTAGATCCGATAAAGCCGGCTCCTCCTGTTACGATTATTTTTTTACTCTTGGTTTGAGAGGGCATCAATTGATTTTTAGGCGAATAAATTATATCATAGTATAATAAATTAACCTTAATTGCAAGATTTTTATGATACTTTGAATTACGAAATGCTTTCGAGGTATTTTATCTAAATTTCAGAGCGAAAATGTGATAGAATTTTTAGGCGCATCTGAAGGATACGCATAAAAATTGTAGCAAATTTGCAGTTGAAATTTAGATAAAAGACCCGAAACTTTCTTTTCAAAGTGCATTTTCGTAATTCAAAGTATAATGGAAAAAGATAAAATTACCATTGCTTTTTTTCTTCCCTCTTTAGAGCCGGGTGGAACCGAAAGGAACGTGGTAAATCTCGTTAATTACATTGATAAGAAAAGATATGCGGTATCGCTGGTACTGGGCACTGCTGAGGGAAATTTTTTAAAAGAAATTAATAATGATATTCCTATTATTAATTTGCATACTCGCCGTAGTACTACCACATTTTTTAAGTTGGTAGCCTATTTTAAAAAAACTCAACCAGATATTTTTATTTCAGCTTTTCCCCGTATTAATGTTATTTGTATTGCCGCAAAAATTTTTTCAAAAGCGAAAACAAAAATTATTATTACCGAGCATTCGGTCTTTTCTTTTTTGCCGATTATTTCTAAAACATTTTGGAGAGGAATGTTCGCCCGTTTTTTTATGCCAAGTCTATGTAATTGGTTGTATCCAAAAGCCGACGCCATTATCTGTGTTTCAAAGGGAATTGCGGATGATATTATAAAAACCGTAAGCCGAGCTTTAAAAGTTACGGTAATATACAACCCCGTGATTGTGAGCAATATATATCAATTGGCGCAAGAACCAATTGATCATTCATGGTTTTCGGCCGATAGTAATTCAAAAATTCCAGTTATTACTGCGGTGGGTCGCCTGGTAACATGCAAAGACTACCCAACGCTATTTAAGGCACTCAAATTAGTTTTAAAAAGACAGCTGTGTCGCTTGGTTATTTTGGGGGAGGGTCCGCAGAAAGAAGCATTAATGCAACTTGCCGATCGTATGGGGATTTCCCAAAATGTCGCCTTTTTAGATTTTCAGCAAAACCCTTTTAGATATATGGCGAGGGGTTCGGTCTTTGTGTTAGCTTCTTTGCAGGAGGGCTTTGGAAATGTGATTATTGAAGCAATGGCATGTGGGGCGTCGGTAGTTTCAACCGATTGCCCCGTGGGTCCTGGTGAAATAATAGAGAATATGAAAAATGGCATATTGGTTCCTGTCGGCGATGAAAAAAGTATGGCCAGCGCGATATTTAAAGTTTTAAATGACCCAGTATTGGCAGAACAACTTTCAACAGCAGGAAGGGAAAGGGCAAAGTTTTTTTCTGTTGCAAAAAATGTGGGGGAGTACGAAAAAGTTTTTGATGAGTTAAGCCATGACTAATATATTTAAAAGTTTTCACATTACCCTAAGCCAAAAAGAAAAAAAACAGGCTTGCCAACTTGTGGTGATTTTAGCGGTTTTATTATACGCAATAAGTTTCTTTGACAAAGCTTTGTCTATTGGACTTTTTTTTCTTTTATTGTTATTTTTCGCAACGATTTTTTTATTGTATGGTTTTGGCGTGCGGGATAAAAATATATACATTGTTTTTTTAATGGGTTTATTGGTCCATCTTGGGGTAGCGTTGCTTCTTTATTGGACTGGGCTTAAGCCATTTGGCGGAGGCGCGGATTTTACTTTATATGACCAAATAGCCAGAGACATAGCTGATAGATTTAGCCACGGTAATTTTTCGTTGGCTGGATTATATACCGATCATTTTTTCCCCATTTTAATCGGGATTTTGTATATGGTTACATTGCCTAGTATGATTGTCGGTCAGCTTTTTATTGTTTGGCTATCTGCATTTTCTATTTTGTTAGTTTATTTGATAGTCATAGAAATAGGCGGAACAAAAAAAACAGCTTTTTTGGCGAGCCTTGTTGTCAGTATATATCCAAGTTATTTATATTTTGGCAGTGTGTTATTAAAAGATACGGTAGTTATCCCGCTTGCTTTAGTGGGAATATTATTTATTTTGAAAATAGTGAACCCCATTAGAAACACCGCCCGCGTATTCGCGCCCGAAGGGCCTGTGGGGTCAGGACGTGAAAATTTTACGCATAGCGAAAATTTTCGTCCGTGGGCTGTTTCTAACGGGGTAAATAGTTTTTCTTGGATAAAATTTTTAGCTTTTTTTGTTATTTTAAGTTGTTTGATTAATCTTCGTTTTTATATTGGCTATTCACTTATGTTTAGCTTTGTAATCTGTTGGTTTATAATCTCGAGTTTTAAAGCAAAAGAAAAAGTTATTTATGGCGTAACGATGATTTTTCTTTTAGGATTTTCTCCTCAAATTGTAGGCAATGGGTATTACGGATTTAACAGTTTTAAAAATTTGATTAATCCAGAAAAGATAACATATTATAGGGAGATTGTGTACAGTAATAATTCATCATTAAATTCTCAACCAACTACGCCCCAATCTGCTGCATCTCAACCAACTGCGTCCCAACCCACTATTAATCAACCAACTACGCCCCAATCTGCTGCATCTCAACCAACTGCGTCCCAACCCACTATTAATCAACCAAACTTGCCTCAAAAAAATCCGCCAAAACAAGAACTCAATGGAAGCGGGTCTAATTTTGAATTAGAAACCGGATTTAAGGGAGGAGCTGGTTCATTTTTAAAAAATTCCTTTCAATCTTTTACCTATAGTTTGTTGGGACCGTTTCCATGGCAACTCACCCAAAAAAGGCAAGTGATTGGCTTGGCAGAAACTATTCCGTGGTATATATTAATCATTGCTTTTACTTATGGTTCCGTGAGTTTTATAAAAAAAAACGGGATCTTGCCATTCCTAAAGTTTTATAAATCAAGCCTTCCTTTGTTGATATTTAGTATATTTACATTAGGAGCGCTTTCTTTGTTTATAAATAATTACGGAATTATTGCCAGGATTCGTATCCCCGCTTTTATTTGTCTTATTTCAATAATATGCGTTATGTTTAACGAAAGGTTGGAACAAATATATGAACCCCGTTAGAAGTTTATTGAAAGCAATATATTTCAAGCGAGGGACAAAGAAGTAATAGATAATACAATTAAAAAGTGTAAGCAAAAAATATTTTTCTAAAATATTTTTTGCCCAGATTTCTAACGAGGTGAAAAAATATCTCATTATTGGAGGCGCCGGTTTCATCGGGTCCCATTTATCAAAAGCGCTTTTGGCAAAGGGTAATAAGGTGGCGGTCATTGATATCGCCGCAAAATCCGTTGACGCTGGAGCGGTACATTATCTAGTCGATGTCCAACATGCAAAAAGTGTTGCCGCTGTTTTTAAAAAAGAAAAACCGGATTTTGTTTTTCATTTAGCCGGCGCCATTAATTTAAGAAGAGAAATAACCGACCCGCTTTTTATAAAAGATATGGATTTTTTGCTAAGGGCTAAAATTATTTTGGACGCCTGTAAAAAATATAATGTTAAAAAAATAATTTTTATTTCCAGCGGCGGGTCAGTTTATGAAAATGCCAAAGAGGTTCCTACTCCAGAGGAGTATCTTGCCCACCCAGCATCTTTATATGGGCTGGCGAACCTGATGATTGAAAAATATATAGATTTGTATTGCAAGAGTAATGGCATCAATTTTACAATTCCTCGCGTAAGCAACGCCTATGGGCCGCGGCAATGGCAAAGCGGACTTATTCCTGCCAGTATTTCAAAAATGTCCTGCGGCATTAAGCCGGTTTTGTTTGGAAACGGAGGTCAAACCAGGGATTTTATTTACATTGACGATGTAGTTGATGCGCTTATATTATTAGCCCAAAAAGGTCCCGGTCGCAAAGCGACCGAGGATCCTCGGCAAAGTCGGGACAAAAATGAAGTTTATAATGTGGCAAGCGGCAAAGAAATCGATTTAAAAAAAATCATTGAATTGATAGGCCAATCACTGGGCGCGGACATAAAACCTGAATACAAAAATTCAAAAAATGCCGGAACAGAAAAAAGCGCGCTTGATATTAAAAAAATCCAAAAAGAATTAGGGTGGAGTCCCAAGACTGATATTAAAACAGGTATATTGAAAGTAATTGAGTGGTATAAGAAAATATGAGAAGCCAAAGCATTCTACTACAGGGGTTGATAGACCGCCAATACGCCACCCGAGTGGCGTATTGAACAAAATGGGGTTTAATGAGATAAATATGAAAATTAAATTTAAAAAAGAAGATTTTTATAAATGCTTCGAGTTTCCAGTGAAGTATTATCTTGATGAGACTAAATCTAAATCGAACAGAACAACTGGGCAACAGAGAGGTCTCGGTTCAATCATAAATGATTTTTTTCTGGGAAAACTGATTGAGATAGGAGTCGCCAGAGCTATTGAAGAAAAAAGTAATAATAAGAAGATACACTTGGATTTCAGCATACACGAACTGGGCGAAAATCATGATAACGATCCGGATATTGTAAAAGTCACGGAGTCAGGAAAAGATCGTGAACCCAATCTTTATCTTGAAATAAAAAATGTTTCAGAAAATGACAGGTTTATAGGTCTTACTTCTGAACAAT
>Ga0209542_10005727_pt1 | contig 24604 bp, 29 predicted proteins | sample RifCSPhighO2_01_FD_184028 | JGI IMG/M metagenome (GOLD analysis project Ga0209542, IMG submission 184028) | Soil microbial communities from Rifle, Colorado - Rifle CSP2_plank highO2_0.1 (SPAdes) (version 2) | ecosystem: Environmental > Terrestrial > Deep subsurface > Rock core/Sediment ...
CTAAAGGAAAAATCTCAAAATATAAAGTAGTTTATAAAGAACAATATCCCAAAGCTATAGAAGGTAAAGTTCAAGAGTTATTACTTAAAGCAGCAGGCCCTTTATATGCTTCTGGATGGTACAAACATAATATTCTTGAAAAATTAGGATTACAATATCTACTTGATCATGATGTTAAATATTTAAGTGGTGGAGAATTACAAAAGTTCCACATTGCATTAACGATTTCTAAAGAGGCAGATATTTATGCTTTTGATGAACCTAGTGCTTTTATAGATGTAGAAGATAGGTTAAATGTTGCTCATGTAATTAAAGATTTTATTGAAGTTTATGAGAAATGTGCTATTGTTGTGGATCATGATGTTCAGTTTATTGATTACATAGCTGACTCAATGCTTGTATTTGAGGGAACTTCTGGAAAAAAAGGAACTGTTTATGGCCCTGTAGAAAAAAAAGAAGGTATGAACAGAGTTTTAAAAGACTTAGGAATTACTTATAGAAGAGACAAACAGACTAATAGGCCAAGAATCAATAAGCCAGGCTCTCAATTAGATCAAAAACAAAGATCTTCTGGAGATTATTATGCTTATGGTTAGATACATTGCAAAAAAATGAAGGAAATTACTATGCCTCATAGTTCACAGTTAGTCTCTTGTCTAGATTCTCAATTTCTTTTGAACTTAGCTTATTCCAACTTGGTCTGTAAGTGAAGAAATTTGTCAAAAATCTACTTAATGTTTTATTATGAATTGAAAAAAGGGGTACCCACACGATTTAATATAGTAACTTACAAGTAGTAAAATAACCGAAAGCTTTATAAAGAAGCATGTTATACTATATACTATGACAATCGCAAAGATAAGAAGGGTGCACACACAAAAGAGCCAATGGGATAGAATAATATGGTAAATAAACTATCCCTCGAAGATGGATTAAAAAGGGTATTTGAATTAGGTGATGCAATAGAGTCAGATCCTGTAGTGGTCGCAATTAATGGTGGGGGTAATTGTGGAAAAACCTACACTGCACAAAGACTATATGAAATGTGCCAAGAAAGAGGTCTTGGTGCGTATCGCGAACTGAATGAAAATCCAAATTGGCGAAGTGACTCTCGGAATTATGTTTTTTTAGAAGATTGGGCACTTTCTAAACAAGATGATAATAGGGCTAGAAGAATTTTAGGTAAAGGAATTGATATAAGAGTATTGGTTGATAACCCAGAAATAACTGGCGGTGTTCCACAATATCTTCCTAATGTAAAATTTGACGTTCATATTATTAATCCTCATTCTCATCGGAAATAAATTGCAGATTATGTTAGGGGCCAACAGCGGGCACCCCAAAATATTGTCTGCTTTGCAGTTTATTGATAAAAAGCTCGGGCTCTCAAACTTTGAGTTTTTCGGCTACCGTAGAACGTTTCGCTTACAACAACTTTGAAAAAATCTATGAGATTAGCCTAATGATAATTTATTTTATAATATGAAAAATAATTTTAGTAATTTTGTTTATTTTAATTTTTTAGCCATAGGTTGGTATTTAAGATTGAGCAAGAGTTGTGACTTTCGAATTCCTGTTGTTTTTTTATAATCTAATTTTTCATAAAAGGGCACTGCAAATAATGAAGATCGTAGATGAATTATCTTGCTTCCTTGCAATTGAGCTTCTTTTTCAAAATTTGCCATTAATTTTTGACCTATCCCTTTTCTGTGATATGATCCATCAACATAAAGATTCCAAATTCTATTCTTATTTCCTCTGACAACCCCAATAATTTTATTTTTACTTAAGGCAACATAAAAAATTGTATCTTTGAAAAACCATTCTTTAATTCTTTTCAGATTCATCTTTGGATCATAAAGATTTAAATATCTCTGAATAGCCTTTTTTGAGCCGTCTTTATAATTATACTTAGCATAAGTTCTTTTAATGAGATGAGCCACTTCGACTACATCGTTTTTCTTGAATTTTTGTATTTTCATTTATTCCAACCTTTGTCATCTTATAATTATTTGATAATATTATTAATAATTTTAATGATTTCATTCAAATTGTTGATCTTGGCTTTACCTATCTTTTTAATAACAAGCCCCTTTTCAATTTTCAGAATATTTTCAACTTTAATACAGCATTGGGTTAATAATTTACCTTCTTCCAAATCCTTACTCGCTAAATCTAGAGTATATTTATCTTTTGAAATATTTGATGTTATCCCAACTACAATAATATCTTCAGAGCTTAGATTAAAATCATTGTTACTTACAACAATTACAGGCCTAACTTTTCTTCCCGACTGATCAGAAAATGGAAAAGGAACTAATAAAAGATCCCTTTGTTCAATCATAGATATTTACTCCAAACTTCATCATCCTTTTTATTATCCCAAATCTTTTTCATAGATTTTTCTGCAAGAATCATCCAACCAATCTTCTCTTTCTTACTTCTATCTAATTTTTCCATGATTAGATTTCTGATAAATTCTGATTTACTAGGATAGTTTTTTCTCTTTACAAAGTCTTCCAACTCTTTAGCTTCATTCTCTGGCAACTTAATTGTTAAAGTCTTCATAGTAATCCACAGGGATTACTCATTTATATATTTTTCTATAACAAACATTAGATCAAAAACAAAGATCTTCAGGCGATTATTATGCTTATGGATAATTCACTTATATTATTTTAAATAATTCTGCTTTTATAGAACTTAAAATATCTTTCTTAATAATACCAATTTTCATTTTAATAAGTGATTTGTGAGCTGTGAATATTTTGTCTACTCTTATCTTACTAGAAGTAATTAGTTTTCCTTCAAATAGATCTTTTTGACTAAGTAAAATAGAATAAGAAACTTCCTTTAAAACAGAAGTCAATGGAACTAGAATCACATCTTCACTTGTATTATTTATTAAATCATTCGATACAACTATTGCAGGTCTTACCTTCCTAGAACTTTGATCACTAAATGGGACTGGTAATAATACAATATCTTTTTGCTTGAGTCTTATTTCTCTATGTACTGATCCCAAATTTCGTCCTCTTTATTATCCCATAACTTCATCAAACTCTTTTCACTAATCTTTGCTAAATCTGAAAAATCGTCCTTGACTTTATCTTTAAATTTTTTCACAGGTTCAATCATAATTATTTTACCTCTTTGGATCACTATAAGTTCATCACCCTTATTTATTCCGGTTTCTTCTCTAATTTCCAATGGTATTGAAATTTGTCCCTTATCAGAAACCTTAACTGTCTTTATAATCATATTAATAGTAAGAATATTCTTACTTAAATACTTTTCTATTTTAATTAATAAGCCAGGCTCTCAATTAGATCAAAAACAAAGTTCCACAAAAATTATATGAAAAAGATTGGTTTAATTCTTGTAAAATTGAATAATCATTAATTAATATCCTCTGGGCTATAAATCTTTAAATAGCAGTTTATGCATTTTACCAAATATAGTATTAGAAAAAGAGCTTACACACAATATCTTGTACTTAAGATGATTTGTCCTTATTGCCAAAACCGTATAACAAAGGTTTTAGACAAAAGAGACTCAGATTTCTTAAAAAATAAAACTAGAAGAAGAAGAGAATGCCTTAAATGTAAAAAAAGATTTACAACATATGAAAGAGTAGAAGGTCTTGAATTAATGGTAGTTAAAAAAGATGGAAGAAGAGAATTATTTGACATAAATAAATTACTAAAAGGAATCCAAAAAGCTTGTGAAAAAAGACCTATTAGTGGAGACGAAATGAATAATATGGCAAATACAATAGAACTAGAATTAAGAAATTATGATTCCACAGAAATTAAAAGCACAATAATAGGCAACCTAGTTATGGATAAGCTTAAATCAATAGATCCAGTGGCTTACATTAGATTTGCTTCAGTTTACAGAGAATTTGCTGATGTAGCTAGTTTTGAAAATGAATTTAAACAACTTAAATAGTTAATCTTAAAAATATATATTCTACTCAATTTTATGACAAATATACACTATAGGATTATTGCAAAATTACAGACTATAAAAGGCATTTCAAATATTCACCAATTAAGAGCTTATGACAAGAAATTCATTAAGGAAAATGAAAGCCCAAATAATTTAGGAGTTCATGCATGCATAAAAAGAAAAGTGACTTTGATGATAACACATGATTCATCATTCAGAGACCCAGATTCAAGAATTTCCTATGAAGATCATGGGCAAATTTATTTTCCACCAGTTCCATTTCACGAAATTTCTGGAAAAAATGTAATTTCCTCAAGTCCTGGAGAAAAAGTTCATGATTATCTAGTTGAAAGGTTTAAGCTTAAATTACTTAATAAAGAAGCCACTTTATTAATCAGCTTTGATTGAACATAAAAAGAATTTTCATTTGAGAATATGAAGGCTTACGAAATTCACACTAAAAGAATAAAAGAAAATGAAGATTTAGCCCAGTTAATTGCAGCTTTGCTAAGTGATGGCTCAGTTGAAAGAGGTTTATTGATGAAGTTTGTTAATAAAGATCCTGTCCTCATAAAAAAGTTCATTGACTTGTCACTGAAAGTATTCAGATTCCCAAAAGAAAAGGTAAAGGGAAATTTTAGCAAAATTCATGAACAGCAAGTAAAAAGAGCATATTTTTGCTCTGTCAGAGCAGTAAGTTACTTACATCAATTTACATCTACCTTTAGAACTAAGCCTTTTCGAAGTCCAAACAAAGAATTAATCAGTTACCCTAATTCTACAATCCCAAAATTCATTATCATGGGAGAGAAACCTATCAAGGCAGCCTTTTTGCAAATGTATGCTTCATGTGATGGTTGTGTTGAGCTAAACTTAAGATATGTAACTAGAGATAAGAGATACGATTTAAGAGGTTATATTACCTTTTTTTGTAAACACCCAATAATTCATCAGCAATTATTTGAATTATTAAAATCAATGGGATTTAATCCCATAAAGAAGATTTACGAAAAAACTAGCATTATTCAACTCACTAAAACAAACGAAATTAAGAAATTCAGAAAAGAGATTAGTTTTATTAATAATTGCAAAATAACTAACTCCAATTGGAGAGTCTATTTTTATTGGAAAGAAAAGGAGAATGTACTTGATCTATTGATTCATATTCTAGAAAATGGGATGCCTAAAAATTTGACTTATTGTGCTAAGAACGCAAAAAATAAAGGCAAAATAATAAAATACTTAACTAATTTTCTAAACATCATAGAAGATGGTGGAGAATTAGAAAATATTAAATACAAAGCAAACAGAAATTTCCTTACAGTTGAGGAAAGAAAATGGATAACAAACAGAAAAGAACTATATTTAGAAAACAACGTGCCTTATAAATTGTTAACAAAGCAATTTTCTAACAAATTTAATAAGGAGATTTTGCCACAAACAATTTTTTACTACAAGCATAAGTAAAATGAAAATATATATCAAGACATGGGGCTGCCAAGCTAATATTTCTGATTCAGAAGCAATGGCGGGTATTTTAAAAGAAAAAGGACATCAAATAATAAATAATGAAAATGGAGCTGATTTAATTTTAGTTAATACTTGTTCTGTAAAAGATAAAACACAATCTAAGGAACTTCACTATATAAGGGAAAAATCAAAAAATAAGAAAATAATTGTTGGAGGTTGTTTAACAAAAACAATAAACATTAGAAATTACATTCCAGAAGTTACAGCTGTTTTTGATACAAACTCAATTTTAAAAATAAACGAAATTGTTGAAACTCAAAAAGATCACTTTTCTAATACTAAGGAATTATCAAGATTAGAAGTTCCAATAATAAGGAAAAATAAAGAAATTGCTATAATTCCAATAAGTCAAGGCTGTTTAAATAATTGTAATTTCTGCTCAACAAAATTATCAAGAGGAAATCTAATTTCATATAGAATTGGCGATGTAAAAAGAGCCTTGGAGAAATCTATTAATGAAGGTTGTAATAAAGTATTCCTAACAAGCCAAGACAATGGTTGTTATGGTTTTGATATAAAAACTAACTTGCCAGAACTTTTAAATGAACTCACAAAAGTAAAGGGGAATTATAAAATTAGAGTAGGAATGGCAAATCCATGGCATGTAATTAAAATTATTGATTCTTTAATAGAATCTTATAAAAATGAAAAAATTATGAAATTTATCCATATTCCTTTACAAAGTGGAAGTGAAAACGTTCTAAAAGACATGAAAAGAATTCATTCTGTTAAAGACTTTAAAAATATAGTAAATAAATTTAGAAATGAATTTAAAAATATAACAATAAGCACAGATATAATAGTAGGATATCCAACAGAAACTAAAGAAGATTTTCAAGAAACTTTAAATGTAATTAATGAACTTAAACCAGAAGTTCTCAACATTTCTAAGTATTCAATTAGACCAAATACAGAAGCTTTAAAATTAAAACAAACTCCAAGCCAAGAAATTAAAAGAAGATCTACTATAATAACAAATTTATATAATAATTATAGAAAAAAAGAAAAAATTAAGTAGCTTTTAATGCCTTATCTGCTGTAGGTAAATCTTTCCATGTAACATTAAACAAATTCTCTAATGCACTTGCAAAAAATGGCGTATTAACCCAAACTCCAACATCATAAGTTGGATGTACATCTTTGTCATCCATTATCATAAACAATAAGTCTTTACCGTCAACAACTACAAATCTTCCTTCAGTCTTGCTTAAGTGTCTCACTTCTGCAAATTTAGAGATTTCTTTTATTGCACTAGCAGTATCCTTAGTAATAGGTGCAGCAATTCTTACTTTTACATTTTTCTTTGCTAACCTCTCAAAAACAGGGCCTAAAGCTTCAATCTTTCTTAAAATTCCTTTAGAAGTTGTCATTATTGTTACAGATTTCTCTGCATTTTTAACAAGTAGCTCCATATGACTATAGACATTATGCCTGCCTTTAATTGCACCACTTAAATCACTTGCCTCAACAAATTCAATACCTTGACTATGAAGGGTATTTAATTCTGTCAAGACATCAGTTGTACTTAAATCTCTTAATTTTTGAACCTGTTTTTCAGCATCGTCTTTAATTAACTTTTTAACTCTCTCAACAACTTCTTTAGGATCTACAGCCAAATATTTTATAGGCTTTCCTAATTTCATCACTACAAAACCTTTTTTTTCTAGGCTTTCAAGAACATCATATGCTCTACTTCTTGGCACATTTCCAATATCACTTAACTCTCCCGCTGTTGAAACACCACGAGAAAGAAGTGCCGTCCATATCTTTACCTCGTAAAGATTAAGACCAAAAAATTGTCTGAGTTTACTTAAAAATTCCTCTTTTACTATCATTGACCTTTAACCTCCTAGGCCTATCACCCCATTTTTTTATTTCCAAAACACTATATTATCACTGTCAAATTTAATCTATAGTTCCCCACTACTATTGGATATAGACTACTGGATGATAATACTACACTAGTATTTAAAGTTTATTATTGTAAAATCGTTATTTCTATAAATATTCTAAAGCTTTTTACCTCTTTGATTATTATAGATTCTTTCTATATGTTTTAAAGTATTAATATTCTAATTTATAATAATTTCATTAATACTCAAATAGGGCCTTCACTACTGCTAAACCTTCATCTAGAGTCTCTATTCTAAATCCACTTAATCTCCTAATCATAAGATGCTCATGTACATTTCTCTTTTCACTTTTAGCATTTTCTATTACTGTGATTATAGGTTTATTAAAAGCACTTGCCCAGCCATATTCTATCATCGTTCCAATTGACACTTTTTCAGCACCTAATAAATTAAACAAAATAGCATCTGAACGCCTTACATCCCAGACATCACGAGTAGTTACTCCAGAATCACTTGCTAAAATATGGTCAGATATTTGGTCAGTAAGCTTGGGATAATCCTTTAAAAATTCTTTAGCTCGCATAGGTGATATTCCCACAATTCCATATTTTGCAAGTTCTTCAATAGCATACTCTCTCCATTCGGTGCATCTATCATAATTTAAATCCCGAATTGGCCCAGCAAGATAAACAAGTTTACTCATAGAAATAATCTTCGCCTAGTATTATTTAAAGAATTATATAATTCAAAATACAAATTCCCCTGTCAAAATTTTCTGCCTCGTTGAGAATCGTGAATCTTACGCAGATCATCTAAAGTATTTATATCTTTTAAAGGTTTATCATATCTAATATTTACAAGAGTTGGAAATCTTAAAGCATATCCTGAATTATAAGTAGGACTTTTTTGTATTTCTTCATATTTAACTTCAACTATGATTTTTGGTTTTACATCAACATCTCTTCCATATTTTTTTAAAATTAAGGGCCCAAGTAATTTATTTATTGTTTCTATATTAATTCCTTCTTCCATATCTTTTTCTTTAATTCCACTGCTTACCATTCCACATTCTAGATATTTTTTTGATTCTGCATCAAAACATGCTAATCTAAATGAACTAAGATATTTCGCTCTTTTTCCTTCTCCGGCTGTTGCTCCAACAATAACTAAATCTAGAGGTTCTAAAACAGGTTTTAATTTAAGCCATCCTTTAACTCTTCTTCCTGGTGTATAAGTTTTTGCTAGATTTTTTAACATTAATCCTTCATTGCCTTTTTCTAAACTATCTTTATAGAATTTCTCTAATTCATTTTCATCAGAACTTACTAATTTCTTAGTCAAAACAATTTTTCCTTTCTTTTCTTTTATAGTTTTTTCCAAAATTTTTCTTCTTTCTTCTTGACTCAAATGTAGTAATTCTTTTCCATCTTTATAAAGAATATCAAAAACATTTATTTCTACTGGAATTTCCTTAGAAGTTTTTTCTATATCATATTTCCTCTTAATTCTTTGGCTTATAGATTGGAATGGCAAATGTCTAAGTGTCTTAGTATCATAGCCAATAACTTCACAATCTAAAATATAAGATTTAGCATCAATATTCTCTTTAATAACATCCATTAATTCCTTAAATTGATTTGTAACATTTTCTAATCTTCTAGTATAAAATTTAATTTCTTTTCCATATTTATGAATTTGTAACCTCATACCATCTAATTTTTCTTCAGCTAATAAAGGCTTTCCTAATTCTTCCAAAGCTTCCTTTATATTTTCCACTTTAACAGCTAACATTGGATTTATTGGAATCCCAGGGTTTAGTTTAACATCTAATTTATTAGTATAAAATGCTTCAACAACTTGACTAAAATCATTAGTTAAATTAAATAAATCTTGAACTTTGTCAATAAAATAATTATATATTTTTCTTGCTTCAATTTCATCTTTTATATAAACACATATTTTTTTAGTTTTTAAATTATGAACTTCTTTAACAGAATTTACAATTAAACAATTTTTCTTTGCATAATCTTCTAAGTTTGAGTAACTTAAAGTCTTACTACAAGAAACACATTCCTTTGTTATTGGCACTAGTTCTTTGCAATTATCACAAATAACAAAAACTCCTAAAACTTTTGGAAAATAACTCCAAGCTATTGCATCTCTCAAAACTCCTTCTGCAACTCCAATTCTTAATAATTCTAAAACAGTTCTTACAATAAACTTAGCTTCTAATGGACAAGAACTAGTTAATAACTCAGAAACTAATGAAATTTTTCTTCCAACAGATCCTTTACCTTCTAGATTAGCTAATTCTTGAATATTATGAAATACTTTCCCAATGGTTAATTTATGACTAAACAAAGTTGTTTGTTTTGTCTTTGAAATTAAAGATTCTACAACAATTCCAAGATCTCCTTTTTCAGCCCATAATTTTTCAATTTGTTCATTACTAATTCCAGTAGAATTATTAATAGCCTTAACAATTAACTTAGAACTAAATCCAATTTTTCTTTCATCCCATTTTGGAAATACTCTTCCTTCTAATAAATAAATTAAATACTTTAATTCTTCTCCTTTTTTGTCTTTTATAACATTATAAATAATATAAGTTTTCTCTAATCTCTTAGAAGCAATTTCAAGTCTTTTATAAACTTCAGCTAACTCTAAATAATACATATAGTAAAGTTTAAATATATTGGAGCATAAAAAAGTTTCTATATGGACTTTGATGAAGTTCTCAACAATAGAAGAAGTGTAAGATTATACAAAAATAAAATCGTTGAGAGAATTAAAATTTACAAGATAATTCAAGCTGGAATTTTAGCTCCTTCTGCTGGAAATCTCCAAAGCTGGAATTTTATATTAGTTGATGATACAGAAGTAAAAAATCAAATTGTTACAGCAGCAATGCAGCAAGATTGGATGTTTAATTCTCAAATTATTGTTATTTGTTCAAATCCTGAAAATACAAAAAAATTCTATGGCCTAAGAGGAGAAGCTCTTTACACAGTTCAAGATTGTGCAGCGGCTATAGAAAATATGCTTTTAGAAGCAACTAATCTAGGCTTAGGAAGTTGCTGGATAGGAGCCTTTGATGAAAAAGCCATTTCAAGAATATTAAAACTTCCTGATAATATAAGACCTCAGGCAATAATCACAATAGGCTATTCTGATGAAACTCCAGCAATGCCAAGAAGATATAATTTAGATGGTTTTGTATTTCATGATGAATATGGAAAAAGAATAATTGATGAAGGTTTTGGGGTTATAGAACTTTCTCAGAAAAGTAAAAAAGTTAATAAAGGAGGATTATTTGATAAATTTAAGTTAAAATGGAAAAAACAGTAAAAAAACAAAAGAAAGATGATTTCTCAAAATTAAGTAATATAAAAACTCCAATAAATATAAAATCAATTCTTAAATTTAATATTTTAAATAGTTTAATAGTTATAATTTTAGTTTACTTTGCAATTTTAAGTTTTAATTTATTTGGATCAGCAGATATTGGCTTTAGAAGTCCTGCCCAACCTCCAATACTTTCTGCTTTACTAAAATTTATTTTATTAGCAACAGTTATTCTAAGTGTATTAGGTTGGTTAGTCCTAGCTTATTATAAAAGACTTAATAATGAAAGGCCAAGCTGACAATGACAAATGAAACTGAAGTAGTAAGAGGAACAATTCAAAAAACAAGTGAAGAAGTACTTAAAAGTTCATCAAATGTGAGTAATTCTTCATTAATTACTTTTCTAATTATCTTCGTAATTATAGTTATCTTAATTTATTTCTATAAAAAATTCTTTAAGAAATCTTAAAAAAATAAAAAAGAAAGCTAATGCATAATAGCATTAGCCAAATTTATTTATTAAAATCGGGGCATAATCTTGCTTGTATGGGGGTTGAAGAATTATTCATGCCCCTATTTAATTATGTCAATTCCTAATTCATGTCCAAATTGTTGTGATTTGTTAGTAACTTTCTTGTAGTCTTTCTTTCCAAGTATATATGGACTTTGAACTCCAGTAATAATTGTCATAATTCTTAGTCTTCCATTCATCTTTGGATCAATTCTAGCTCCCCAGATTACATTTGCATCTGGATCTAAAGCTTCAGTAACAATCTCTCCTGCTCTTGCAACTTGATCAAGAGTCATTGCTTCTCCACCAGTTATATGAATTAAGGCTCCTATAGCTCCTTCATAGCTTACATCAAGTAATGGATTACTTAATGCTCTTCTAGCAGCTTCATCTACTTGATTTTCTGAGTCACTCTCACCGATTCCTATAACAGAGACTCCTCCACTTTGCATAATTGCTTTTACATCTGCATAATCTAAGTTTACTAAAGATGGTACAGCAATTATTTCAACAATTCCCTTAATCATTGTACTAATTAATTCATTAGCAACTGCAAAAGCTTGTTGAATTGGTAAATTACCAGCAATACTTACTAATCTATTATTATCAATTACTATAACAGTATCACAAACATCTCTTAATTGTTGAAGACCAAATTCAGCCTTATCAATTCTTGCTCTTTCAATATCAAATGGCATTGTTACAGTTCCAATTATAATAGCTCCAGTTTCTTCTTTTGCAACTTGTGCTATTACTGGCGCAGCACCAGTTCCAGTACCTCCACCCATTCCTGCACAAACAAATACCATATCAGTTCCTTTTAGAACTTCTTTAATTTCAAACATATTTTCTCTTGCACTTTCTCTTCCTCTTTCAGCAAAACCACCACATCCAAGTCCTCTTGTTAATTCTCTTCCAATAAGGACTTTTCTGTCAGCTTCACTTATATCTAAGTGCTGTTTATCAGTATTCATAGCTATAACTTCTGCTCCTTGAATACCTTTTTTATAGAGCCATGTAACAGTATTATTTCCAGCTCCGCCTACACCAATAACTTTTATATTAGCTTGTCCAACTTTGACATTATCAAAGTTCATATCATTTGCTTTTTTTAATGCTTCTCCAATTATAAACTCCATTTTTCCCCTTACCCCCTATTTTGTGTTTTTTCCATTTTAATTTTTATGAGGTATATACTCCAAAACAATAATCTTTATATTCTAGTTTTGTGTACTACCTACTAAGAAATCAACTTATGTGTGCCAACATATAAGTTACTAATCAAAAACCAATTCGAAACAAGAAAGCAAGTGCGAACTTAGATTTTAGCGCCAACTAAAAACTGAGTTTATTGCCAATTTTTCTTTATTAAAACTTTATATTATTAATACCCTATATAAATATTCTGAGAACATAATATATATATTCTAATATATAAATATTCTTTAAGCTCTCAACAGATTGTGTCTCTATGGTTAAAGAAGGTAACTATGTTGTTATAAAAACAAAAAATGAAGAACTAAAAGGCCTTCTTCTAAAGTCACAAAATCCTGAAAAATTTGTCATAAAATTAACTTCTGGATATAATTTTTCTATTAACAAAAAAGATGTTGTTAAGTTAGACATTATTAAACCTGAAAAAGAAGAAAAAGAATTTAAAAAACCTGAAATTCAAAAAAATCCTAAACTTAAAAAAGTATTAATTCTTCACACAGGCGGAACAATAGCATCAAAAGTAGATTATAAAACAGGAGCTGTTTCTCCAAGCTTTTCTAATGAAGACATGCTTAAAATGTTTCCAGAAATAAAAGACATTGTTAATATAGATTCTAAGTTCTTTGGTAATATTTTTTCTGAAGATATAAATTTTAATCATTATAATTTACTAGCTAAAGAAATTAAAAATAACTTAAATTATGATGGAATTATAATTACTCATGGCACAGATACAATGCATTATACATCAGCAGCTTTATCTTTTATCCTAGAAGATTTAGTTATCCCAATAATTTTAGTAGGAGCTCAAAGAAGTTCTGATAGAGGCTCAAGTGATTCATTTCAAAATTTATTTTCAGCTTGCCAGTTTATTTCAAAATCTGATTTTAGTGGAGTAGCTATTTGTATGCATGAAAATATGAATGATGATTCTTGTTTAATTCTTCCAGGATTAAGAACTAGAAAACTACATACATCAAGAAGAGATGCATTTAAAGCAATAAATGTAAAACCAATAGCAAAAGTTAAAGATAATTCAATAGAAATTTTAAATCATGATTATCCAAAAAGAGATAGAAAAGATAAAAACAATTTAAATTTAAAACTATTTGAAGATCCTAAAATAGGTATTTTAAAAACTCATCCAAATATGAAAAAAGAAGAAATTTCCATGTATTCAAAATTTGATGGCTTAATAATTGAAGGAACTGGTTTAGGTCATATGCCAATAAATAAAGTAGATAAATTAACATTAGAAAATGAATTAATTTTTAAAGAACTTGAAAAGTTAAGTAAAAAAATTCCGGTTGTAATTACATCACAATGTATATTTGGAAGAGTTAATTTAAATGTTTATTCTACTGGGAGAAAATTACAAGAAATTGGAATTCTAGGAAATTTATCAGATATGACAACAGAAACAGCATTTATCAAACTTGCATGGTTAATTTCTAATTATCCCAAAGATGTAAGAAAAATGATTGATAAAGATTTAAAAGGTGAAATTAGTAGAAGAACAAGTGAGGATTTTATCTAACAAAGCGTCAATAGGGAATAAAAGCGGTTAGTTTCAATTGGCGGTGAGCCAGAAAGTTTTATATAACAACTATTTTATTAATTAATAAATATGAAATCAAGACAGATAATTATTTTTGCAATTGTTATAATTGTTGTCTTAGCAGGAATTTTATTCTTGTTAAATCAATCTGGAAATCCAATAATTCCCAAATCTTATGACCTAAAGTGCAAAGAGAAAAATTCAGGTAATTTTATTACAATGGGAAATTCTTGCGAGTTTGTTACTGATTGTCAAGATTGGATAATTGCTAATTGTGGTCCAGAAAATTCTTGTAATAATGAAAAAATGGATTGCAAAAATAATAAATGTGTTACAATAGTCTATTTCCGATGGGATAAGACATGTGTTTAATTTAGTTTTTCCCACCCTTAAGGAATAGTGCGCTTAAGATAATTTAATAAATAACTAAATTCTTTTATGACCATGGAACTTAAAATTGAATTCGGAATTGATTTTGAATTAAAAAGAGTAAAAAATACTCTTGCGGAATTAGATTGGTATAATTCACAAGGTTATAAACCAAGATTACCTAAAGGCGTAAGTGGCAAATCTTCTGAAAAAGAAATTCAAAATCAAATCATAAAAGAATTTGACAAAAAAAAGTATAAAGAAGTGGCAAATCAAATTGCTTTGGATTTTTCAACAATTAACAAACAACTCTCTAAAAAACTAAAAGAAAGTTTCAATAAAGATATCCCAATAACCTTTTTTGTTTATTTAACAAATTATGGAGTTGGTGGTTCTTATAATCTTCCAAATATTGTTATTTTTAATATCAACAACAAAAAAGGTTACAAAACAATTGTTCATGAAATAATTCATTTGCTTATTGAAACTTGGATTCAAAAATATAAAATTCAACATTGGGAAAAAGAACGAATAGTAGATTTAGTCTTGAATTCCAAAAAGTTTAGTTTTTTAAAGTATAATAATTGGCAATCAGATTATAATGGTGTTGAAAAATATATTGATAATTTATTTAATAGCCATTTCTTCAAAAGTCCTGAAACTTTTTTTTCAAAAGTAGAAAGCGCGCGCCATTCCGCCCCCTGCCCCTAAATTTGTGCCATCGCTACTTGCTCCTTTCAGTCGCACCACGCCTGCGGCTCTCACCTAAAGGTTCGGAGAATATAACAGTGATTATATTCAATAAGACAAGGGCTACGAAACTACGGGCGGGCTCAATTATCTAATACGCCACCCCATTCAACAACAGTAAATCCCATTCTCTTAGGAGTTATTATTTTTGGTTCTTGAATATTTACTTCTTTGTTTAATGGTTTGAAGTTAAAGTTTAATCTTATCAGAGTATCTGGTTGTGGCGAAATTATCAAATCCATATTTTCCTTCAAAAATGAATCCTCAAATATTCTTATTTCATAGTAATCTGATTTAGGCAATTCGTTTAGCCAATATTCTTTGAATTGATTTTTTTCTTTTTCATTTAATCCTAATTTTATCAGATTAACATCAAACCAGTTTTCTAAATCCTCATATATGATAACCCAACCTGAATTTGGAAGTTCAATTTTTCTTAATTGAGCTTCATAAAAAAGGTAATCATATTTGTTTTCTATTATTCCTGCTTTTGTTACAAACACATTCCATCCGTTTTTGTATTCGGGAATATCTTTTGTTATTTTTCCATTAATATTCAATTGAACATTTACAAAAGAATCTTCTGTTGGGTAAAGATAAATGGCTGGTTTCTTCACAACCATGTGGCTTGCTTGATAAGATTCATAAATTATAAAACTAGCAAAAGCTGTTCCGAGAACTGCTACAGCAATTAAAATCCACATTAAAATTTTGTTCATATTTTCATTATGATTTAGCAACCTAATAAATATATCTATGACTTCAAACAGCTCGGCAATTCTTCGCTAATTTTTGCTTTGCAAAAACGTTGCACTACCCCCTCGGTCTTTTCTGCAGAAAAACGCAACTAACAGCTATTAAATGCAATTTTTGAGCCGACCTACTGTACGAATTAGCAAATTTTATAAGCAATCAATAACTAGTAATAATATAATGAAAAAATTGTTTAAAAATAAGCTGGAGAAAAAGATTTTATCGGCCCTAGCCGTGGTCATCTTTGGTTTCATACTGTTAAATCTTACATTTCTCTTTGACTTTCTCTTCCAAAGCTTGGTAATTGGATTCATTAAACTTTTTACACCAGTTGATTTCAATATGACCTATAACTGGTTTCCGCCAGCAATGCATGGTCTATTCGTAGTTATTATCGTCCTAATTTCATGGCTTGTTTTCAGGTCAAAACTAAAAGTGCTTTACAAAGCAATTTATATGACCGTACCATTGGCTGTGGTCTTTGTAACATTAGGAATATTCTTGTATCGTTGGCCAGTAGCTACTTATTCTCTTGGTAGTTTATTTGGTATTGGTGTTTTGTATTATTTTTATCATACAAAGAAACCATGGCTTTACTACTATACTTTGATTTTGGTTGGTATTGTCATGTTGATTGTTGGTCTCTTGGATATAGAAATTTAGGAATTAAAAGTTACCACACTTATTAAAAGACAAAATGAGAAAACTTAAAAACAAATAAAGTTCTCAATTATTATGGGTTTTATTAAAAGACTTTTACTAGTTTTATCTCTTGGATATATTCTCTACTTTTTCTCTGAAAGAGTATTTTGGTCTTTTTGGAAGCAAGAAGAAACCATTCTAGTAACTATATTAGGCGTTATTTTATATTCATTAGTAGCTTATGCAATAATCTTAATAATTAAATTCTTTAAAGTTAAGAATATATACTCAATTTTTATTACTGGGGCTATATTTGGTTGGTTGGATGAAGGTCTACTTACAACAACACTCTACGGTATTGAAGGAAATTCATTTCCATTATCCATATCTTGGACAGGACTTGCATGGCATGCTTTGATTTCATTCACTTTAGGATTTTATCTAATAAATTTATATATTAATAAAAATCAGAAGATTAAATTAGTTTTATTATCAATCTTTATCGGTTTATTTTGGTCTTTATGGTCTATTTTTTGGAAATCTGAAGATCCAAGTTTAAATATATCTTTTGAAAGTTTCTTAATTCATTCCTTAGTTAGTTCATTCTTATTAATAATAAGCTTTATTTATTTTAATAAATTTATTGGTAAAGATTTTAATACAAAATTAGCAGAAAAAATTATTGTGCCATTATTATTAATTATATACTACATAACTGTAACATATCTTGCCAATCCAACATCTCTAGTAATTCTGCCAATATTACTTGTATTATCATTCTTAATATTGTATAAAAATAAAAAAATGGAAACAAAAAACCTTTTTACAGATAAAATTAAATCTAACAATTTTAATTATTTAATTCTAATTATTATTCCATTAGTTGCGTCAGCATTTTACTTTTTAATTTACAACTTTAATATTGTGTTTCAGTCAAACTTAATTGTTTATTACATAACAATGCCACTTGGATTCCTAGCTTTTGTGTATTCTACAATTAAAATTTTCAGTAAGAATACTTATAAGTTACCTATCAAAGAAAAGAATTTTCAGAACTTGTTTAAAAAATAAAAAAAATCATCTAAAATTACTAACTAAATATCCACTTTCATAATAATCTTTAATACCATTAAAAATATCAAAATCTGGAGTAAAATTAATTATTTCTTTTGCTAATTTCATGTCACATTCAGTGTAACTTTGATATCTTTCTGGAAATGGATTTTTAATATAAATTGGTTTTCTATTTAAATTTAAAATTGAATTTAGAATTTTAATTATTTCATTAAAACTAGTAGCTTTTCCAGTACCACAATTAACAATACAGCTTTCTTTTGATTTAGCAGCAAATATATTTGCTTTAACAACATCTTTAACATAAATATAATCTCTTTTTTGTTCTCCATCAAAAAATATTTTTGGATCTCCATGTAACATTTGTTGAGCTAATTGATAAATCATTGTAGCTCTTTTTCCTTTATGTTGTTCTCCAGGTCCATAAATATTACAATATCTTAATCCAACAAATACAATATCAGGATATTCTTTTGCAAATTTCATCGCTTCTTTTTCTAATTCAACTTTAGATTCAGCATAAGGATTTAGTGGGTTTAATTTAGTTATATTTTCTATATAAGGGGCTTTTTCATTGCCATATACAGCAGTAGAAGAAGCATAAACTATTTTTTTACATCCATTTTCAATAGAATATTTAAATAATTCAACACTAGAATCAACATTAGCTCTAAACATCTCTTTTTTATCTAATAAAGTTGTATCATTAATGGCAGCCTGATGAAAAACAACATCCACTTTTCCTATTCTATCCCAATCTAAACCAATAAAACTTGGTTGTAAATAAATACCTTTAAAATTACTGAGTTTTGTCTCAGCATCATGTCCTGTAATAACTAGATCATGTCCTTCATTATATAAATAAGAAGTTAAATTAAATCCAACTAACCCAGTCCCGCCTGTTACTAAGGCTCTCATTGTCTTAAATTATTAACACCAAATATTTAAATATGTCTAAATAAAATAAAATATATGGATTATAAAGAATTAGGTTTTAAATGTGGCTTAGAAATTCATCAAAGGCTTCAAAGTCATAAATTATTTTGCGGTTGTCCTTCAATTTTAAGAGATGATACCTCGGATATCGTAATTAAAAGAAAACTAAGGGCTGTTGCAGGAGAAACTGGATCTATAGACATAGCAGCAAAACATGCTATGGAAAAATCCCAAGAATTTATTTATGAAGCTTATTCTGACACCACCTGTTTAGTTGAACTTGATGAAGAACCTCCTAATAAGTTAAATGAAGAAGCATTGAATATTGCTATAGAAGTTGCATTACTATTAAAATGTGAAATTGTAGATGAACTTCATTTTATGAGGAAAATAGTAATTGATGGATCAAATACTTCTGGATTTCAAAGAACAGCACTACTAGCAAGAAATGGTTTTATAGAAACATCAAAAGGAAACGTAAGAATTGGTTCTATTTACCTAGAAGAAGAATCAGCAAAAAATGTAAAAGAATCTAAAGATAATAGAATTTGGCGTTTAGACAGACTAGGAATTCCATTAATAGAAATTCAAACTGAAGCAGATATTTTAGATGAAAAGCATGCTAAAGAAACAGCTGAAAAAATTGGCATGATTTTAAGAAGCACAAATAAAGTAATGCGTGGAATTGGAAGCATAAGACAAGATGTTAATATCTCAATTAAAGGTCATCCAAGAGTTGAAATAAAAGGCTTTCAAGATATAAGACTAATAGAAACTGTAATTAAAAATGAAGTAGATAGACAGCTTAATGATTTAAAAAATAAAAAGGATTTATTTGGCCATGTAAGAAATGTTAAAGTAGATGGATCAACTGAATTTCTAAGACCACTTCCAGGATCTTCTAGAATGTATCCTGAAACAGATGTTCCAATATTCAAAATTTCAAAAGAAAGAATTAAATCAATTATATTACCAGAGATTCTAACAGAAAAAGCTATTAGATTTGAAAAGCAATATAATTTAAGTCCAGAAATTGCAAATTTAATAATAAAGGAAAATCCTTCCTTATTTGAAAATTTCGTTAATAACTTTAAAAACTTAGAACCTTCTTTAATTGCAAAAACAATGACATTAACATTAAGTGATTTAAAATCAAGATTAAGCTTAGACATATCAAAAATCAAAAATCAAGATTTAGAAGAACTATTCTCTTTACTAAGCTCCAAAAAAATTGATTCAAATTTAATAAGTAAATTCCTAAAAGATAAAATAGAAGGAAAAAATATAAATTTAGAAAATTATAAAGTTATAGATCAAAAGGAAGTTGAAAAATTTATAGTAGAAACAATAAAGAAAAATAAAGATATTTCGGAAAATGCTTTGATGGGCCAGATAATGCAAAAATTTAAAGAGAAAGTTAATGGTAAGATTGCATTTGATATAATTAAAAAAATAAAAAAATAAACAAAAATGAGTTTATTCATACGCCTTAAAAGTTATTTTAATTCTAAATACAAGGTTGGAGATAAAGTAGTATTTACTGGAATGGATTTATCTCCTGATGGCAGTGTAATCAAAAGACCATGGTATTGCAGAGTAACTTCAATTTATGGTGATAATATAATATTGAAAATACCATATCGAAGAGATGTTGAAATTAATGTAAATAATCCAGATTCGCGTAAGGCTAATTTACTAGAGTTATTATGTAAGGAATTGTTCTAAAATTTAAGTTTTTAAATCATTTTTATAGAAAACTATATAAAAACAAACTCTGCTAACAAAATAATATGGAAGACATAGTAGAATTTGCCATAAAAGAGCTTGAAAAAAATAAGGTTACATATGCAGAAGTTAGATATGTTCATTCTATTGGCAGTGGAGTAATTATAAAAAACCAAATTCCTCAAGTTGGAAGTTTTGAGGAAACTGAAGGTATAGGTATAAGATACATTTTAAATAATGCTTTAGGTTTTTTATCAATTAATGAATTAAACAAAGAAAAAATTAAAGATCTTATTAAAAAAAACATAAATAAAGTTAATTCTAATAAAAAAATTAATGATAATATTAATTTAGCGTCAGATAAATCATATAAAGATAATTATGAAGTTAAACAAAAAATTAAACTTGCAGATATAGATTTCTCAGAAAAAATTAAACTTTTAGTAGATGCAGAAAAAGATATTAGAAATCTAGGAATTAAAATAGCTGGCACTTATTTAGCTTTAGGAGATGTAGTTAATACCCAATATTTTGTAAATACTGAAGGTACTAAAATTAAAAGTATAATCCCAAGAATTTCATTTTGGTATCAAATTGGAATAATAGAAAAAGATCAAATAGTGCAAAGATATTGGCCTTGGGGTGCCTCAGGAGGCTTTGAAATTGTAAAAAATTGGGATATTCCTAAAATTTTAATTGATGAAGTAAAAACAATGTCTAATAATTTAAAAAATGGGATTAAGCCTCCAAAAGAAGAAGTTGACTTAGTTGTAGCCCCGCAAGTTACAGGAATAATGTGCCATGAAAGTGTAGGCCATCCTTATGAAGCAGATAGAATTTTAGGTAGAGAAGCAGCCCAAGCAGGAGAAAGTTTTGTAACTAAAGAATTATTAAATACAAAAATTGGCTCTAATGAAGTTACAGTAATAGATGATCCTACTATAGAAAATAGTTTTGGTTTTTATAAATATGATGATGAAGGAATAAAAGCTAAAAAAAGAATTTTAATCAAAAATGGAATTATTAATGAATTGCTTCAAAATAGAGAAACAGCATATACTTTTAATATAAAAAGTAATGGAAGTGCAAGAGCAACAGATTATGATAAAGAACCATTAATAAGAATGGGCAACACAATTCTAGAAAAAGGAAGCTATAAAGAAGAAGAATTATTTGAAGGAATTAAGAAAGGAGTTTATATTAAAAACTTCATGGAATGGAATATTGATGATAAAAGATTTAATCAAAAATATGTTGGAGCAGATGCTTATTTAATAGAAAATGGTAAAGTAACAAAGCCAGTTCTTAAACCTATAATTGAGATTACAACTCCAAAATTATGGAGTTCAGTTGATGCAGCAGCAAATAATACAGAATATCATGCTGGAAGCTGTGGAAAAGGAGAACCAATGCAAGCCTGTCCAGTTTGGTTTGGAGGTCCAAGTATGAGGATAAGAAAAATAAAATTAGGTTAAAATGATAGACACAAATATTCCAAAAAAAATAATGAATAAACTTAAAAATGATGTTAGTGACATAGTTATAATTTCAAAAACATCTAATGCTAATCAAATTAAATTCTCAAACAACAAAGTAAGCATAACTCAAAATTGGATTAATAATTCTATATCCTTATTTGTTGCAAAAGACAAAAAAGTAATAGCAACAACATTACTAGACTTTAAAGACGAAAGCATAAATAAGTCTATAAATTTAATTAAAAAGAACTTAAGTTTAATGCAAAAAAATGAAGATTATCATGGAATTGCTCAGGGCCCATTTAAATATAATAAAATTCCGGATCTATATGATAAAAATATAGTTGATTATGACTTTAGTGATAAATTAGAAGCAGGAATTAATAAATCCTTAGAAATTGGAGCTAAAAGAAACTCAGGATTATTAGAAGCAGGAGAAGCAGAATATTTACTTTTAACATCTAATAATATAGAATCTGTTGAAAAACTTTCATCAATACATTTTTCAGTTAGAGCTTTATATGATAAAGATGCAAGTGGTCATATAACAAGCTCTTCTAGAGTTTTAAATAATGATTTTCATATAATTAAAAGTTGTGAAGAAGCTGCAGAAATAGCAATTAAGGCCAAAAATCCAGTTCAAGGTAAAAAAGGAAATTATGATATAATATTTAGCCCTTTAGGATTTGCTCCTTTATTAGATAGAGTTGGAGATGCTTCTTCTTATTTTAATGTAGACACTCATTTATCATTTTTAATTAATAAACTTAATAAAAAAGTGGCTCATGAAAATATAATATTAAGAGATGACTCAACAATTCCTAATGGAATAGGATCTCAACATTTTGATTCTGAAGGTGTTTCTACTCAAAACAATAAAATAATTGATAAAGGAATTTTAAAAACTTATTTACATAATACTTCTACAGCTATAAAAGCAAATACAAAAACAACAGCAAATGCTGGATTAATAACTCCTCAACCTTGGAACTTAGTCCTAGATTCTACAAATAAAATAAAAAAACAAGATTTATTTAAAGAAGTAAAAAATGGATTATATGTTACAAATATATGGTACACCAGATTTCAAAATCAAGAAACAGGAGAGTTTTCCACAATTCCTAGAGATGGAATTTTCATTATTAAAAATGGAGAAATTCAAGGATCTATAAAAGAAATAAGAATTAGCGATTTAATGCCAAGAATCTTAGAAAATATACCTTTAGTTGCTAATGATTTAAAACAAATAAGAAGTTGGGAAGCAGAAATCCCTTGTTTATTACCCCATATTTTAATAAAAAATGTTAATGTAACAACATCAACTAGTTAATCTTCCATTACTTATTTTAACTTCTAAAATTATATCTTCTACTTTCTTTAAATTCCACTTAATAGAATCAAATTTTTTTCTCATGTCACCATTTCGAAAATCAAACATTAGCATTTCACCATAGAATTCATCAATAAACTCTCTAATTTTCATAACTTCCTTAACATCTTTCTTAATAGCAGAATTTACAGCTTTTCTGACTAATTCTCCAGTTAAATCACACAAACCACTTAGATAAGGCTCTATTTCAACATTTAATTCCTTTCTAGTTGGAATTTTATTACTATTAATAAACTCAAGAAATGCAATAGCTTCAACATATTCTTGCTTTGCTACCACATCCATATTTATGTCATAACTATTACTTGGCAAACTCTTCACTTTAACCTTTATTAATTTAGATAAAGTATCAGCTTTCTTATAATCTTCTCTATGAATAGAATAAATAATTTGTTTACTTAAAGTTATAATTTCTCTTGACTTTTGTATTAATAATTCTCTTTCTTCTTCAAATTTCTTAAGTTCTTTTCCTATGTCTTTAAATTCTTGTTTATTTATCACATAAATAATATACTAAAGTCCTTTATATTATTTTCTAAATAGAGATTGAAAAACTTTATAAAGAGTAAATTTGATGTAATACTGTTTATGAAAAACAAAACAGGATATTACAAATTAAAAAAAGAGCTTAATTTATTTAGTATGACTCTATACGGAGTCGGTATAATTCTAGGCGCGGGAATTTATGCTTTAATTGGTGTTGGGGCAGGAACAGCTGGAAATATGCTCTGGCTTTCTTTTGTAATAGCAGCATTCCTTGCTATATTCTCAGGTTTAAGTTATGCAGAATTAAGTGGGATGTTCCCTAAAGAAGCTGCAGAATATAATTACACAAAAAAAGCTTTTAACAAAGAAACTTTAAGTTTCATAGTTGGTTGGATTCTAGTTATAGCAAGTATTATAGCAGCAGCTACTGTTTCTTTAGGTTTTGCAGGTTACTTTTCTCATATTTTTGGAGGAGACGTAAGAATAATTGCAATTGGTCTTATCCTAGTTTTGTCATTAATAAACTACTTTGGAATTAAAAACTCAGCTAGATTTAATAACATAGCTTCATTAATTGAAGTTGGTGGCTTATTATTAGTGGTTTTTGTTGGAATATTTTTCTTTAATGATATAGATGTAAATTTCTTTGAAATGCCTCCTGGAGGTTTTCCGGCAGTAATAACAACTGTAGCTTTAATCTTCTTTGCATATATAGGGTTTGAAGATATTGTAAATGTCTCAGAAGAAGTAAAAAATGCAAAAAAAGTAGTTCCTAAAGCATTAATATTTTCTTTAATAATTTCAACAGTTCTTTACATTTTAGTTTCAACAATTGCCATAGGTGTAGTAGGCTGGGAAACTTTAGCTTCATCTAAAGCTCCGTTAACTGAAGTTGTTGCTATGAAAATTCCACAAGCCGGATTATTAATGAGTATAATAGCATTATTTGCAACTTCTAATACAGTATTAATCTTACTTATTGTTGGTTCAAGAATATTATATGGGATGTCAAAGCAAAAAACTCTCCCTAAATCTTTT
>Ga0209542_10005729_pt1 | contig 24600 bp, 28 predicted proteins | sample RifCSPhighO2_01_FD_184028 | JGI IMG/M metagenome (GOLD analysis project Ga0209542, IMG submission 184028) | Soil microbial communities from Rifle, Colorado - Rifle CSP2_plank highO2_0.1 (SPAdes) (version 2) | ecosystem: Environmental > Terrestrial > Deep subsurface > Rock core/Sediment ...
ACAACAGAAGCTGTTGAATTTTACATCAAAGAATCACAGCAGAAACATTGGTTTTAACTTTAACACGCCCCGTGGCTTTAGCCCGTGGGTAGTTGACAGTTATAAACCTAAGGTAGCGAGTAATAATATCAGTTATAGGGTTTATTTTTCTGGAACCGATAATTTAATCAAGTTTTTTAATGAGATTGGATCAATGAATCCTATTAAGTATTCTAGGTATGAATTATGGAAAAAGCAAGGGTATTGTCTTCCCCATTTAAGTTATCTTGAAAGAGTAAAGCTATTAAAGGAGAATTAATCTTTAATTTAGAAAGGGCTTATGATGTAATGGATAACATAAGCGGCTTCGGACCGCTTTATCTGGGTTCGAGTCCTAGTAAGCCCATAAATGAGATAATATTAAAAGGCGCGATAATTTATTATACAATTAAAGTTATAGAATAAAAGAGATGATAAACAAAAAATTTTGGGCAGCGACTTTTACTTTAACAGGAACTGTTATAGGCGCAGGAATTTTAGGACTGCCTTATGTTTTTGCAAAATCAGGATTTTATATTGGATTATTCTGGCTTGTTTTTTTAGGGGCAGTTATTATTTTATCAAAACTTTATCTTGGAGAGGTTATTTTAAGAACAAAACAAATTCATCAGCTTCCTGGTTATGCAGGAAAATATCTTGGAAAGTGGGGAAAAAAAGTAATGGTATTTGAAATGTTGTTTGGAATTTATTCTGCGCTTCTTGCATATCTTATTGGTGAGGGGCAGAGTTTTTCACAGTTATTCATGGGGAATGTTGCATATACTTTTTATTTTGCGGTGATTTTCTGGCTTTTCATGACTTTGCTTTTAAGAGAGGGGCTTAGGGGGCTTAAGAGCGTTGAAGCATTCGGAACTTTGGCAGTATTATTTATAATCCTTGGGATGTTTGTCTGGTATTCTCCGAATATTAATTTAGAAAATGTAAATTATATTAATTGGAACAATGCTTTTCTTCCATTAGGAGTTGTTTTGTTTGCCCTGCTCGGATTTTCTGCTATTCCTGAAGTAAAGAGAGAGCTTGCTGGAAGCGAGAAACTTTTTAAAAAAGCGATTTTTTTTGGTGCATTTATTCCAGTGGTTGCTTATATCCTCTTTAGCTTTATTTTTGTTTCCACGCTCGGGCAGAATGTTCCTGAAGTAGCAACTCTTGCTTTTGGAAAAATAGTCATAATTTTAGGAATTTTTACAATGCTTACAAGTTATTTTGTTTTAAGCTTTGCATTAAAAGATATGTTTAAATTTGATTTTAAATGTTCAAAAAAAAGCAGTTTTATCTTAGTTTCACTTATTCCTTTAATTCTTTACTCAGTTGTTTATTTTTTTAATCTCATTGATTTTGTGGGGGTTTTAGGAATTGCAGGGGTTGTTTCTGCAGGCGTTACAGGAATTTTAGTTATTTTAATGAATAAAAAGGCAAAGAACGAAGGAGACAGAAAACCAGAATATTCTATTCCCATAAACTGGCTCATCATAGGAGTTATCACAATAGTTTTTATTGCGGGAATTTTTATTGAGCTGGTTTTTTGATTAGTTATAGAAACATTTAAATATGTGCATGCACATATTTACACATAATTTCACAAAAGGATATTAATCAAAATGGCGAACATTACACTGGCAATTACAGAAGAATTAAGAGAACAATTGCAGAGGCATAAAGAAGTAAATTGGAGTGCAGTTATTCGCAATGCCTTGCAGGAGCATTTAGCAAGGATAAAAATAGCAGAGGCAATTGCCCAAAAAGGCAAATTGACTAAAAAAGATGCCGATGAAATTTCAAGAATAATCAACAGCAATGTTGCAAAAAAATTAGGAATTAAAAATAAATGAAATTTGTAATTGATACTAACATTTTGATATTTGCCTTGATTAGAGATTCTACAACAAGAAAGATTTTGTTTAATTCTCCAGCAGATTTTTATTACCCAGCACCATCTTTGAAGGAAATAGAAAATAATAGATCATTAATTATTGAAAAATCAGGATTAACTTAAGAAGAATATCATATTTTATTAAATGAAATATTAAAATTTATTCTCTTAATTCCTTATGAAATTATAATTGACAAGATTAAAGAAGCAGAAGATTTATTTGTAAAAATTGATCCTGATGATGTAATCTTTATTGCTCTGGCATTATCAATTCAGAATGATGGGATTTGGACAGATGATTCAGATTTTGAAAAACAAGATAAAATAAAAATTTGGAAAACAAAAAATATCTTATAAGAATTCAATAATCTTAGTTTATAAATTTTATTTATCACTTAATCAGTCGTCTAAGAATTTCGCTTGCAGATTTATAATCTGCTCTTTTATTTGAGAGTTTCATAACCTCGCCCATAAGAAAATTAAATGACTCTAATTTTCCAGATTTATAATCTTGGACAGCTTTGAAATTTTCTTTTATTGCTTTTTTTACGATTTCTTCTGTTTCTTTTTCAGAAAGTTTTGAAGATTCTTTTTCTTCTTTCAGCAGACTGAATGATTCGGGAATAAAGTTATTCAGGATTTGCTTTGCTTTAAGTTCTGTTATTTTGCCGTGTTTTACAAGGTTTAACAGCTCTATAAAATGTTCTGGCAGAATTTTTACTTCATCAAGAGTTTTTTTGTTGTAGTTTAAGACTCTTAACAGTTCTATTGTAACCCACGGCAGTGCAAATTCTGGAGGTATTTTTTCTGCAATTTCCTCAAAAAATTCGACAATTTCCAGATTCGATGAAAGAACTTCTGCGTTTGTCTTGTTAATTTTATATTTTTTAATCAGTTTTGCCAGTTTTTCATCTGGAGTTTCGGGAAGGCGTTTTTTCAGCAATTCAACATCCTCTTTTTTTATTTTTATTGCAGGCAAATCAGGGTCTGAAATAAACCTGTAATCTGCGTGCGATTCTTTTTCCCTCATAGATTCGCTTATTTGCTTTTCAGAATTCCACCTTCTTGTTTCCTGAAATTTTGGCTTTTCCTTTAAGTGCCGTTTTTCCTCATATTCTATAACTTTTATTATTTCAGATATTGAATTTACATTTTTTACTTCTGTTCTGGTTGATATGCCTTTAATATTAACATTAACATCTGCCTTTATGCCGGCAGTTTTATTTAATGCTTTAATATAGCCCATTATGAGCATAAATCTTTTCAGCCAATTTTTTACCTGTTCTGCCGAGGTAAAGTCCGGTTCTGTTACAATTTCAATCAGCGGAGCTCCTGAACGATTGTAATCAACGCATCCTGTTTCAGGATCCCAGGCAGCTGGGTCTTCTTCAAGGTGCATTTCTCTTATTTTTATTCCTAAAAAATTTCCGTTTTCTGCAACAGGAATTGCATATGTTCCTGAAAGCGTGTTTTGATATCCTTTTGGCAAATCAGGCCAGTTGTAGTGTTTTCTCTGCCAGACCAGCATTTTTTTATTGTTTAAGGTATTGATTTTTGAGTTTAACATTAGTGCTACCTGAACGACTTTTTGAATTGCTTCTTTATTCGGAAGCATAGGCTTGCTCCCTGGTTGCCCTGTGCAAACAGGACAGATGTTAGTATTCGGCATTGCATTATGCTCGATTTTGCATGTGCAGAATAGTTTTTCTTTTGTGTCAAGATATCCGTGAATTTCAAGTCCTATTTTTAACATCCTTTTATTATGAAAAGGTATTTTTTTAATCTTTGTATTTTGCCAATCACCAGTTATTAAGCGCGAGTGGGACAGGATTGACCAGTCTCATTTAGATTTATGATTCTTAAATACCCTAAGAATATTATTTATATTGCCCAAGTAAAGCAAGACCTTTTGCTTTACTTTACCTTTGACCAATTTTCCTTCAACAACATAATAATACATATTGCCCTTAATTTTTTTATTTCTTATGTAAGCCATATTCATTAAAATCATATAGGCACAACCATTTATAAATCTTATGTATTTGTCTTTAGCAAACTATTTCTATTAGTTAGGCACAATATATGCATGGCAGAATTGTGGGAAAAACATATTCATGACAAGATAAAAGAGCTTGAAAGATATCTTCTGAAAAAGTATAAAGAAGAACATCCTCAAAAAGAAATTGATTATGCTGAATACGAAAAAGAATTCAAAAGAAGATTTAGAAATGCTATGAAAGAAATGCCTTTCTTGATTGAGAAAGCAACTATAAATTTAAAGTTTTATCGAGGAAGAGGAGATAAACCCTCTTTGAAAATTGATCAAAGAGTAAGATTGCTTTTGATAAGCCAATTAGCAGGAAAAAGCAATCGAATGATGGCTTATATGACTGAATTATTTTCAGTCATTACTGGAATAAATAAAAGTTATAAAACAATTGAAAGATTATATTCTGATAAAGAAGTTGAACTTGCATTGTTCAATCTCTGGATTTTATTGTTGAATAAGAAAAATGTAAAAGATATTGATAGTTGTGGAGATGCAACAGGATTTGGATTATTCATCAGTAAACATTATTCATCTTATGTTCAAAAATTAAAAGATAAATCAAAAGAGCAAAATACAAACGAGAAAAAATCTTTTGTTTACAAATTTTCATTAATGGATTTAAAAACAAAAATGTATATTTGTTCTGGAACAAGTTTAATTAGTGAGAGAAAAGCATTCGATAAAGCAATGCAAATGCTTAGAGAAACTGGAATAAAAATAAAGTCTATCAGATTAGATAGATATTATAGTAATCCTTGTTATGTTGATTTATTCCCGAATACAAAAGTGTTTATTATACCAAAGAAAAATTGTAAATTAGGGCATGGAATTCATTGGTATGAAACAATGAAATTATTTGTTGAAGATACTACGAAATATCTTGAAGAATATTTTCAGAGAAATAATTCTGAATCTGGTTGGGCTTCAGATAAGAAAATGTTTGGATGGCAAGTTAGACAAAAAAGAGAAGATAGAATTGATACAGCTCTTTTTTGTAGAGATATATGGCATAATCTATTAAGATTATGATAAATCAATCCTGTCCCAGATTCATAATTCTAAAAAGATTTATTAATTGGATAATTCATATATCTCTGTCTTAGTGAGGCAATGCCAATGAGCTAGGGCTACACGCTTGTTAATAGCACTTTCTTCATAAGAAAGTCATGAAATTCAATTGCAACATTAAGTAGCAATGAAGAAGCGAAAACTTGTGGAGCGAAATATGGAGCAATGGTGATTTACTTTTAATTAACAAGCTACATGGTTGGTCTGCTGTCAACGAGAACGATGACAGGCTTAGGTTCAATGGCAACAACTGGAACGACAACAACGACAGCCATGCTTTCGGAATAGCTCTAGCAACTAAGACACTAAGATGGCTAAAACATATAATGCTCTTTATAATGGAATTATCTCTTTTAGAAATTTAGTTCTTGCATGGAAGAAAGCAAGAAAACATAAAACAAAGAAACCTTATGTTATTGGGTTTGAGGCAGATTTGCGAAATAATCTTTTGAATCTTTATGAAGAATTAAAAAATCAAACTTACAAATCCGCGTTACTTGTAACCTTTATTTTGCGAGACCCAAAAACCCGCAAAATTTCAAAATCTGCTTTTAGAGATAGAATTGTTCATCATGCGATTGTTAGAATTTTAGAACCAATTTTTGATAAAACCTTCATTTATGATTCTTGTGCAAACAGGAAATGCAAGGGAAATTTATTTGCCCTTAAAAGATTATATTGCTTTGTAAGAAAGGTCTCAAGAAATGGCGAACTAAATGGGTGGTTTAATAACAATCAAATAAAAGGATATTGCTTAAAAGCAGACATTAAACATTATTTTGAAGAAGTGAATCATGAAGTTTTACTTGAAATAATCCAGAGAAAAATAAAAGATGAAAAAGTTATCTGGTTAATTGAAAGAATATTAGCCAATTTGCCAGCAGGGCAAATTGGGGGGGGGGCGATGTACTTTTTGGCAGAAAAGGAATGCCTCTCGGAAATCTAACTTCTCAATTTTTTGCTAATGTTTATCTTAATGAATTGGATTATTTTGTAAAGCATAAATTAAAAGCAAAATTTTACATTAGGTATGTTGATGATTTTGTAATTTTGCATAATTCCAAAGACCAGCTTAAAAAATGGAAAGTTGATATTAATAAATTTTTAAGAGATAAATTAAAGTTAGAATTGCACACTCAAAAATCAAGGATAATCTCTCTTTCAAGAGGAATTGACTTTGTAGGTTTCAGGAATTTTTGGTATTATAAATTATTAAGAGAAAGAAATATAAGAAAAATGTATTTAAAAATTGAAAGTTACAAACAGAATAAAGTTTCTAAAGAAAAACTTCTTGAAATCTTTCAAGGTTGGAATGCATATGCAAAATGGGCTGATCCTTTTAATTTAAGAAAAATGGTTGTAATGAAGATTTATTCTTCTGCAAATCCTCAATCTATTTATACATTAGAATCCATATATCCAAATAAAATAAAAAATATCCACGGACAAATGTAAAATAAGGCAAATTTATGGGGTGTTAGAGAAATTATTAGAAAATTCAATTTTCAAAAATCATATATCCCAATATTTTGAAATGCTTTGATAATCTTTATTAATACTCGTGAAAAATCTCCAATCTTTAGATTGGAGTTAAAATGTATAGATTTTTCCCGGTTCTCCCAAAACCCAAACACAAACTTCACACTTTAGTGTGGAGTATACTCAAAGGGTTTTGTGATTTTTCAGTCAAGCAAAAATTAATAAATCTCATTAGTTTCATATAAATATGGTGAAATTCAAAGAGGCGCTTTATTACAAGAAGTTAAACGACAGAAAAGTTCATTGCCTGCTCTGTCCGCATTCCTGCATGCTTGACAATGGGGAATATGGGAAATGCAAAGTTAGGATGAATATTAACGGCAATTTAAAATCAATGAACTATGGAAAGTTGCATACTGTGATTTCTGAAAAAATAGAGCAAGTGCCTTTTTATCATTTTATGCCTGGCTCAAATGTGCTTTCAGTCGGGACTGAAGGAAATACTTTGTCATCAGGAAAACTGGAAAATATTCCGACAATTAATCAGACACCAAGCCAGCTGATAAAACAGGCGCAGAAATTGGGAGTTCAAGCAATTTCTTTTTCAAAAAGTGAGCCAACTGCCTGCTACGAGTATGCTTATGAACTCGCAGATAATTCAAGAAAAATGAAGCATATAGTGCAGACAAATGGGTTTATAGAGAGCATTCCAATTGCGAAATTATCTGGTAAAGTTCACGGATTTTTATTTGATATAGTTTCAATGAACGAGAATTTTTATAATAACTTTTTAGGAATAAATCCTGAGCCAATACTAAAATCATTGAAAAGAGTTTACAATAATGGTGCTTGGGTTGAAGTAAGAATGAATCTTGTTCAAAGAATTCATGAAGATTTATATGATGTAAGAAGAATTGTTTCGTGGATGCTTCAAAACCTTGATGCAAAGGTTCCGCTTCATTTTTTCTGTTCAAGAAATTCGGCAAATCCTGAAAAGAATTTTGACGAAGAAACTGCAAAAAAAGCAAGAAGGATTGCAATGGAAGCTGGATTGAATTATGTTTATGTTCATGGTTTGAAAGATTTAAACAGCCAGGATGCAAAAGATGCAGGGAATACTTTTTGCCCACGATGCAAAAAGGCAGTTATTGTACGTTCAGACAGCTATGTTGAATCTTTTTTATCAGACGGCAAATGCTCATGCGGAAAAGAAATTGCAGGCGTGTGGAGTTGAATTTAGGGAAATTATTAAAAATATTTTTTGCTCTTTTTGCATTTTTTACTTTGATTAGTATTGTTTATTCAATTCAGATAAATGAAGTAGAATCAAATCCTGCTGGAAATGATGCAGGACAGGAATGGATTGAATTTTACAGCAAACAGGAAGTTAATCTTAGTGAATATAAAATAACAAATAACGACGGACAGGAAATGCAGACAAATGCTGCATTTTCAGGATATTATGTTTTAAATCTTGAAAAGCAATGGCTTGACAATTCAAATGAAAAAGTTATATTAATGAAAGATGGAAAAATAATTGATGAAACCTTAGTTTTTTCAGATAGTACAAATAATGGAAATACTTGGAATTTCTGCACTAGTTGGATTCTTATAGGTGCAACAAAAGGTGCAGAAAATAACTGCCCTTCAAATAATCCAAAAAATAACGAAGATTCAGATAATAAAACCCGTGAAGATGTTCCATTAAATTTATCTTTAAATGATTCAAAAAATGATTCAAGCTCTAATGCATCCCCAGAATATGTAGATAATTTAAATGCTAATAATCCGGTGCAGGAAATTATCTATCTTTCACCGCCACAAACTATAAAAAATCCGCAAAACAACGAGGTTTTGTTCAGATCAAAAAATGAAAAGATAAAGCTTTATGCTTATGCGGGATTTGCAGTATTTTGCGCGCTTATCATGGTTTTTTTGCTTCTGTCCAATAAACTTAATAAACCCAGAAATTATGAGGAGATATAACAATGGCAGATAAAAAAATAATTTGTTCTATGATTATAGAAATGCTAGGAAGGCCTCCAGAGCATTTAAACGAAACAATGGAAAAGCTTATTGAGAGTTTAAGCAAAGAAAAGGGGGTTATAATTATTAATTCAAAAATTTATGAGCCGAAAAAATTTGAAGAATTGAGCAAGGATAAAGAGAGTGATAAAAATAGCAAAAAGCAGATTAAAGTAGAGCAGGAATTATTCACAACATTTGCAGAAATAGAGGCAGAATTTGAAACAATAGAATCATTGCTTGTTGTTGCTTTTAATTACATGCCTTCAAGCATAGAAGTGATAAGCCCAGAGGCTATGATTGTAAGAAATTCTGAACTAAATTCTTTGCTTACTGGAATTGTTTTGCGGTTGCATAAATATGATGAAATAGCAAAAAAACTTGTTGAAGATAACTCTATGCTCTACCAAAGAGTACAGCAGTTCCAGCAGATGTTTAAAGTTAGTGAAGTTAAGCCAGAAGAAAAAACAAATAACCAATCTGATGGGAAAATTGGTAAAAAAACAAAGAAAAAAATTGATAAGGAAATTGATAAAAATAAAGTTGACTAATTATATATTCTAGAATACAGAAATATAAATAGGGCGTATACTTTTGCTTTTATAAAATGTCTTACAAAATAAGCAGAAAAGAATTCCTATTATCTGCATCTGCGCTTGCAGGAGCAGCGCTTCTTGGAACAGGATGCAGCACTATAAGAAACAATCCAATAGCAAATATTTTTCTGTTTGGAGGGCAGTTTTATTCAGGGCTTTTAGAATCTATGGTTATAGTTAAGAACAGAAGTTCTGGAATAGATTTAGAAGAATCAATGATGGGGCGTTCAGCAAGAAGTGCAACAGGAGCCTATCATGATTTTTATTCAGTTTCAGCAGTTTCTAATCCTTCAATTGAATTCGCGCAGGTTGAATGTAAAAGTGAAGAAGAGCGCGAAGCTCTTAGAAAAGGATTTTCATGTTCTGATATAACTGACAGAAATGATGACAAGGTTTATCAATTCGATGAATTTGGAAGAGCTGATGAATTTAAGAGATATACTCCGATAAATATCGTTCATGGAATTCCAGAGGGCATAAAAGGCATAAGATTTGCTATTGCACTGGATAAAAATCTCGCTGTTGCATACCAAAATGCATTTCTGCCTAAAATAGAAAATCCAAATGCCGCAATAATAAACTTTGAAGCAATTGCTTATGGAGATTATACAAGTATTCTTTTATCAGGAAAAAAAGAGCTCTCGAGAGCGGATTTTAAGGTAAGCGGACCGACGCCAAAAAAAGAGGAAAAATAAATTTGTTGTAATCAGATAATATTGGCTCGCTGCGCTTGCCTGACAAATTTGGTTCGCTTCGCTCACATATTTTATTCTGCAAATCATTAATCTATTTGCACATTGGTTTTTATATAATTTAATTTATACCAAGGATAAAAAGAAAAGTGAAATTGGAAGGATGCTGAATTTGGGAAAGTTATGGGATGTTAGAAAAATTAGTGGGATTTAATCCAGATTAAATGGGAGTGCTGTTTATTCCAGATCTTTTATTAATTATATCACGCGCAGTTGAGGGCTTTTTCATTTTTAAAAATACAATCACTCCAACAAGTGCAACAAGCGCGACTATTACAATTACGACTGTCCAGTTTCGCGATGGAGTTTCTGTTGAAGAAGTTTTGCATGTTCCTACACAGCACCATCCGCCTGAAGAAACTTTATTCTCTCCGTCACAGCTTTCGTCAGATAAGCACACTTTTCCGCCTAATTCTGTGCAGGACTTTCTTGAACTGATTGGAATAGATGTCTGATTTGTTGCATTTTCTCCTATCCGGAATTCAAGAATTATACTATCATTTGAACTTTCTGATGTTGCATTAATTGTTCCTGTGAAATTGCCAATTTTATCAAATAAAATATTTAGTTTTATCAGTGTGTTGTTTTTTGGATTAAGATCTCCTATGCTTTTATTAGAAATTGAGATATATTTTTTAATATCATCTGAAATAGTTATATTAATTTCGCCAGTGCTGTTATCTCCTTTGTTTGAAAGAGCGATTGTATAGACATATAACTCTCCTTTTTTCAGATTTTCTCCTATGCTTTTTATATCAAAAGAGATTCTGCTTATCTTAACGCTTTCATTTTCAGTAATGTTGATTTCAGTATTATTTTCTTTTTCTGAAGTTGCATTTTTTATAATGTACATTGGCAGTCCATAACTTTCAGAACCAGAGGAAAGAACAAGTTTTGTAATTGTTGTTTCACTGATTTGTGATGTGGAAATAGTTATTTCTTTATCATCTTGTGCAGGAACAAAGGTTGAGCCAGAAACTGATTCAAGAGAGTATGATGCAGTGATGTCATTATCCAGATTATTGTGCAATGTTAAAATAAAATTTTTTGAACCGATAAAAAGTCCGGGCTTTGCATAAAATACTGCAGTGTTATTGGTAATTACAAAACTCTTTTCAATGTCTTGAGTTTTGATTTCATTTCCTTCCTTGAAATAAACATCTTTTATTCTTAGGCTCATATTGCCTTCATTATAAGGAAGAACTGCCCAGATATAATAAGTGTTATTAATATTTGCAACTCCATAATCAACTGGAGTTAAAACATGTGCCTTAAAAAATCCAATGTCTTCTTTTGTTATCGGCTCCAGAATATTGCCTTTTAGTGTTGCAAAAAACGTCCCGCCTTTTGAAAAACTATCTTTTGAAGTTATAATAGATAATGCCTGTGAAAAAGAGATTAACAAGAGGACTAAGATCACAGATGCACCTAATTTTTTTATCATTATGTTTAAAGAAGAAGGTGATTAATAAATTTAACCTTTCTTATTCATCATCTTTTCTTGTATCCAAATAATTTATTATAATCTGGATGATTGATAATATCAAGTATAAAACAAATAATTTCAATCTCATTTCCTTTAATTGTATAAAGCATTCTCCAATATCCAGCAAGTTCAACTCGCCATAAATTTGATACATTATATTTTTTTGGGATAAGGTATTTCTGAATATTATCTCCATAAAATGGATTTTCTTTTATTAGAGCACTCTTTTGTTTTATTGATTTAAGCAATTGCATTTCATTTGTATTCTCTTTTCCTTCACTTAATTGCTGTCCAACAATTGCATTAAGTCTTCTGTATTCATTGTTTGCTTGTTCAAGAAGAATAATTCTTACAGGTTTGTTCATATTTCTGTGCCTCTTTTTATAAGTTCATTTAATTCCTTTCTTTCAGAAAATATCCATAAAATTCCTTTTGTTCCAATAATTATTTTTCCGCTTATTTGAAGATAATCAAGAACCTGCATTAATGTTTGATGCATAACTTTTCTTGGCAGTCGCCTCTTTAATTCTGCAATAGAAATTAGTTCTCCTGCATTTTTTAAAATACCCTCTACCATCAGCACAGTATTCAAAGTAGGAGAATGCCCTATTTGTACATTTTCAAGTATTTGTTTTTTTACCATTTTGCTATATAATTATATTCAATAGGTATATATGTATATAAATGTTTTGGAAAGGTATTTTTGAATCATTTCCCCAAAACATTTAAATACACGCACGAATTATCGTATGTACACTAATTTAACATAAATAAAAATAAATAGAAAATAACAATGGCAACATTTACTGTTTCAATACCAGAAGAGCTGAAAAAAGAAATGGACAAGCATCCAGAGATAAACTGGCCGGAATATCTTAAACAGCGTTTTGAGATAAGACTTAAAGAGCTGATGAAATTTGAAGAATTGAAAAACTCCGGAAAATTAAAATGACGAGCTTAACTTTGCCCATATCTGATGAATTTAAAAATTCTCTAAAAGTTTTTATGTGGATAAATTGGAGCGAAATTGCGAGAGAGGAAGCTATAAAAAAATTGATATTTGAAAGCTATATGAGAACAGGAGATATTACAGACAGGCAATGGGAATTCTGCGAAAAAATTGATTGGCATCCTGTTGATGAACTGCCTTTGAAAGAGGAGTTTATTAAGAAATTGGATAAAATAAAAAAAGAAAAAGGCATTAAATTTAAGAATATAGACGAATTAAGAAGGATTATTGAGAAATAAAATGTATGCTTATGAAATAATGCCTACTCTGCAAAGAATTCTTAATAAATTGTCAAAGAAAGATAAGAATCTCTATGAAATAATTATGAATAAAATTGAGGAGATTATCGAAAATCCGTATCATTACAAACCATTAAAATATGATTTGGCAGGAGAAAGGCGAGTTCATATAATGAAAAGCTTTGTTCTCAAATTCGGAATTGATGAGCAAAAGAAAATTGTTCGTTTTATTTTCTTCGGGCATCACGACGAGGCGTTCAGGAGATAAATTTCTCTTTTTTAAAATGGATTTCTTTAACCATACAATTCGTGATGCACAAAATTCTTTAAATTTATGTATTATAGATAATTTAATTTAAATGTCTGAAGACATTGACATTTTTGCAAATAGGAATAAAAATACTTAACGCCCCCACGATACCTTATCTTTTTGCTGATTTTCCCCCAAGCTAGAGATTATGCAGAAAACTTTAACAAATTAAATTATTTTTTTAAAAAATTTTCAATAGGTATATGAATAAAATCATTCGATATAACTTTTTCTTTTGTAATTAGGATTAATTCTTTTATGTGTTTCTTTTTTTCTTTCAGTTCTGTTAATCCTTTATATTCTCTTTCTGGAATTTTTTGAGATGAGACAACATTAATCGCTTTGTTATTAAAAATAAAATCTACTTCGTTTTTATCTGCCCAGTAATATAGTTGTTCTTTTTCATCTTTTCTTAGTTTTTGTGCAACAAGTGCTTCAAATAAATGCCCTTCATTAACTCTTTGAGATAGAACCGTGGTTAGTCCGTTATCTAAAGTATAATATTTAGAAGCTCTTCCTGCAGTGTATTTTGTTTTTGCAGAATAAGAGAAAAATGGAACTTCAAAAATTAAGTAAGCATCTATAAGATAAGAAAGATAGTTTTCTGCTGAGCGGGGGTTGATACCTAACTCTTTTGCTAGTTTGTTTGGGCTTATTTTTAAGCCAGTATTTGAGAGTATATATTGCGCAAGTGCCTTAAATTGCTGCGTTGCGACGATTGAATATCTTTCAAATATGTCTCGTAACAAAATATCATTAAAATACTGCAATAATAACCTTTTTTTCTTTTCAACATCTTTTTCAAGAACTACTTCTGGAAAACCCCCATATAAAAGATACTCTTGAAAGTTTCCAATTTTTTCCTCTTTTATTTCTAAGTAACTAAAAGGAAAGATTTCAAAAGTTATATTCCTTCCAGTCAGAATAGTGGCTAGGGAAGGAGCAAATAAGGAGATATTGGAACCACTAATTATAAACTTTTTATGAGATTGGATATCATAATGGGTTCTCAGCCAACTTTCAAAACCTTTGATTTTTTGCACTTCATCAAAGAAATAATAATCATAATCTGGAAATTCTTTTAAAACTTCTTCAAGCAGTGAAACATTAAGGTATTGCAAGAATCTATAATCGTCAAAATTAATATAAACACATTTCTTTTTTGTCCTATTGGCTATCTGGCGTAAAATTGTAGACTTTCCGCATCTCCTTATCCCCTTTATGATTATGACCTCTGGGCGAGAAAGCCACGTTTCTATTTTCTCTAGATATGATTTTCTAATTATTCCTTTTTCTGAAAATTTTGTTATTGCTACATTTTTTATCGCTTCTTTCATGAAAATTGTATGTTTTTAGTGTTTATAAAGGTTTGTAGTGCTATACAAACATACATTAAATCTACACCCAAGATTGCGAAAAAGTGTATAACGCCCCCACGAGGCGTTTAGGAGATGAGCGCAGTTTTTGGTGCATAAAAGATTATAAAAATAATAATTTTCTGCTTAAAATGATCGCCGGAATTGACCACCAAGCAGACATTGTATTATACTTAGAAGTAGAAGAGGTAGACAAACTTGGAAGCGAAATGCTTAAAGGAGTTCTCATTAAAACTCAAAAACCAAAAAGACAGGGGATTATACATATTTCTGTGAATGATGACAGAAAAAATGAGAAGGGGTTTGGTATTGGAATAAATGATGAAAAGTATTGGGGAGTACAAGAGGGTTTTTGTAGGTGTTTATGGGAACAGAATATTACCAAGAACTCCGAAAGCGAGGAAGAATAGGCTTAAGACAAAGAATGCTTGATGGAAGTGAAGTTGATATTTATGATAGGTCCAAACTTGATGGAATGGAGGCAATAAGAGTAGAAACTTTTGAATTTTATAGAGATAATAAAGATAGATTGCGTAAAGACTTTGGATGAAACTTTAAATCAAATCTAACATCCCATTAACAATCTCTCTAAAAAATATCCTTCCCCTACTTGCTCATCTCTCTTAATTTTCTTAATGTCTCATCAAACTCTTTGTCTTTTGGAGAGCTAATTGGCTGCTGTGCTCTCGGAGGCATTGGACGATAAGGCATTGGTCGTAATTGTCTTGGAGGAGTAGGAGACATCATTCTTGGAGGATAAGGAGGGTATCCAGGACGCGTTTGTGCAGGAGCAGGTCCTTTTTTAAATCCACCTTTAAATTTAAATAAAATTAATCGCAATTTATTTCTGAAAACTATTCCAAGTATAACTAATAAAATTAATATTAATAATATCCAAATCCATAAAGTGCTTCCTGTTGGAGCAACACAACATTTTTGTGCATTTGAATCACATGTTAAGATATATTCTTCTGTGTCATCTGAAGAACATTCTGATTTGCATATTCCTTTATTTCCATTTTTTCCGCAAGTTGATTCAACAGGCGGAGGAATAATTTTTGTTTCACATGTTCCATCACAGCAGGTTCCAAAATCAGAAGAAGAAACAATTGTCCCAGTGCACTCTTCGTTTGCATCGCATATTTTCCTAAGTTGTTCTGAACAGGTTTTTAATGAATCCGAACAGCACACTTGGTAGCTTAAACATCCTTTAAATTCTTTTAATGTAATTCCATTAGTAGTGCTTTGACATTGTATATCTGTCAGGCAAAAATTTCCTTTTGCTTCGCAATCTTCTTCACCTGGTTTAGTTACACAAACTCCATTAGTGCATTCTTCATTTGTTGCGCATTCAGCATCTCCTGTACAGCCAGTTTCTTCTGTGCCTGTTGTTAATTGCAAAGGCCATCCGCTATATAACAACATTGCAGTATCGTGGATATTATTATTGTTCCAGCATCCTTTTTCTCCCTGAACTTTATCAGATAATAAATATTCTTTTGCAACATCAATCTGTGAGGGATTTTGTCCTTGCAAAGCCATAAATGCAAGCGCAGTGCTATAATATTTATTGTATGCACCCGCTTGCCACATATTTGTTTTGAAATTGTCCTGAATTATAGAGTTTAGCGAATCATCAGAACCAGTCATAATATAGAGAAATGCCTCTGGAAAGTATTTTTTATTCTCATCCTGAAATGCATAAAGATAAGGAAGATACTCGCTTATATCTTCTTCCAGGGTTTTAAGCGCAAATGCAGCCCATAAACTTCCTTCATAGTCGCACACAGTTCCCTGCTTGAAACATTTGTAAATAATTTTTTCAGTCGTCTGCCCGTTTGCAACAGCAGAATTTATATTTGAAGAAACATGAATCGTTGAAGAACTTTGTGTTTTGTAAAGAAGTGTTGTTGTAAAATCTTTGTTGCACGAAATCGTAAATTCTTTTTCAAAACATCCAGGACTTATTTTTAGCCAGTATTCACTTTCACTTGAAGCTAATTGCAGGCAATTTGCCGTGCTTGAAACTATTCTTTTATCATCAGCTATATTTACTTTTCCAGAACTTCCAGAATAAGTTGCTGAGCATTCAGTTGCACCTTCAGAATCTATCTGGAGATACCATACAAGTTCAGAACTTATTTTTGTCTGATTTAAAAGCCAGTTTCTTGATTTGTCAGTATTCATTTCCATTCTGTCAAATGCAAGAGTAGCCATAGCAGTATCTTGAAGTTTGCATCCTGCTTTTGGCCAGCATTCGCCGTCTTTTGAATTTGCAATAAGCGCATCTTTGCAGTTTTTATAATTTCCAAGTGTGAGAACAACTGCTTCTTGTTCTGCGATTGTTAATTTAGTGCAGTCATTTCCTATTAAATCCTGCAAGCATTTGTAAGCTTTATCAACTTTAGTGCCTGTTGCGCTCGTTGTATTCTCTTCTGCAAAAATATTTTGTGAAATAAACACAACAGCAAAAAATGCAATAATTATAAATATTAGAAATCCTCTTTTTATTTTCATAAATTATTTAAGAACAGCAAGTTTAAAAAGTTTGTCAAGACGCCTTTTCTAAATTGTCTGGCGATAGTTTGGCTTAAAGTAGGATTTAAATAAGTGTTCTCTCTAAAATAGTTATGGATAAGGAGACAGCAAAACAAGAGGTAGAAAGGATAGTTAATCAGTTTCTTGCAATTCCTAAAAGTGAACTTGATGAAATGCCTGAAGAACAGATAAAATTTAGGTTTATTGAGCCATTATTCGAAGCGTTGGGTTGGGAAAGAGAAGATATAGAAAAGGAAAAGAGAGTTTTGAAAGGTAGAGCCGATTATATTCTAAAAATAGGAAATCAAGATAATTTAGTTGTTGAGGCAAAAAAGACAAGTGTTGGCTTAAATGAAGAAGAGGGAAGACAAGCGATTTCTTATGCTTATCATAAAAACATTAAATTTGCAGTGCTAACCAATTTTGCAAGAATAAGAGTTTATCATGCTTTATCTAATATTAAAAACATAGATAAAAATCTTCTAAAAGATAAAACAGATTATTTAAGATTTAATTGCGAAGATTTTGTTAAGGATTTTGATAGATTATGGCTCTTATCAAGAGAAAGTTTTGAGAAAGGGGAAATAAATAAACTTCTTGATAATGTTGATAAGAAGTTAATTAAGCCAATTGATGATGCTATTTTAACTGATTTATTGCAATATAGAGAATGGTTGTCTAAAGACTTGAAAGAAAAAAGAAATTATTTAACTGATTCTCAAATTGATGAGATTGTTCAGATTTTAATTGATAGATTGATTTTTATGCGTTCTGTTGAAGATAGGGGATTGGAAGAAAAAGAATTTTTGTTGAAAAAAGTAGGTGATGTTCAAAAAGGAAGAACTGATAAAAATTTGTGGTTTTTATTAATAGTTCAGTTTAAGATATTTGATAAAGAATATAACTCTAAACTTTTCTCAGAAGGGTTATTAGAGAAAGAAGGATTTTTTGATGATAAGACCTTAATAAAAGTTATAAAAGGACTATATGATGGAACACAAGACCATCAAGAAAGATATATGTTTGATGTGGTTCCTATTGACTTGTTAGGGAGTATTTACGAGCAATATTTGGGGGTAGTGCTAAGAGGAACAGAAAAGCGAGTTAAATTAGATTTATTAAGTGGAAAAAGAAAGAGTATGGGAATTTATTATACTCCTTCTTATATTGTTGATTATATAGTAAAAAATACTATTGGGGAATATATCAAGAATAAATCAATAGATGAAATTTTAGAAGTAAAAATATTGGATTGTGCTTGTGGCTCTGGCTCATTTCTTATTAAGGCATTTCAAGAACTAATTGGGGCCATAGAAAAAAGACTAAAGAATGGAGAGAAATCTAAAAGTATTCAATTTAATTATTTTAAAGATAGATTAGATTTAGGACAGAAATCAGCAATACTTGAAAGATGTATTTATGGAGTGGATTTAGATGAGAAAGCTGTTGAACTCGCACAGCTTAACCTTTTGTTGAAAGTTTTAGAAGAAGAAACAAGAGAAACAAGAAGAAGGATTTTGCCGAATATGAAGGATAATATTAAGAATGGGAATAGTTTAATTGATGATTATAAAATTGCGGGAGATAAAGCTTTCAAATGGGAAGCTCAATTTCCAGATGTTTTTAAGCAAGGAGGGTTTGATGTTGTTGTGGGAAATCCGCCTTATTTTAATATGCAAACTATGGGAAATAAAATACAGAGATATTTTGAAACTTCTGAAGAATGGAAAGACTATTATCGTGGGCAATCGGATATTTTATATTATTTTTATATTAAAGGTTTAAAATTATTAAAAAAGAATGGAATTTTAGGATTTATAACATCAAGATATTGGTTAGAAAATAAATGGGCAGATAAATTAAGAAATTTTATTTTAGAAAATTCCAAAGTTAAAGAGATTATAGATTTTAAAAATTCCTATGTTTTTGAAGACGCAAATATTCATACTCTTATTTGTATCCTTAATAAAGGGAAAGAAAAAAATTACAATATTTTGTTTAAGGTGATAAATGGAAAAAATGCAACTGAAATAAATAATCAATTACTAACAAAGACTTCTAATAAAATAAATATAGAAAAATTAGAGAAAATGAGAGAGTGGGTTTTTGAAGAAAATTTAAGTATTTTAGATAAGATCAAGGAAAATTCTGTTGAATTAGATAATATTTGTTTTGTTAGTAAAGGTATGGATACCGGATTAAATAAAGCGTTTATTGTTGATGAAGAAACAATAAACAAGAATCATTTAGAAAAAGAGATTATCAAGAGGGTTATAAAGAATAGTGAAATTAAAAGGTATAAACCATTAATCCCTACCAAATATCTTATTTATACAACAAATGAAACCAAAATTAATGATTTTCCAAAAACAGAAAAATATCTTAACCAATTTATAAGTAATTTAAAAAATAGATGGGAATTTAAGAAAAATGGTTGTGAATGGTTTAGAATAAGTACATTAAGAAGTAAGGAAATATTTGATAATGCAAAAGAAAAAATATACTGCCCTTATCGTGCAGGAGAGAACAATTTTGCTTTAGATATAAATAAAATTTATGGTATGACAGATACAACAATAATTTCTTCTAAAGGGAATGTTGATATGAATGTATTATTAGCTGTTCTTAATTCTAAACTTATGAATTACTTTGTTAAAAAAACAGGAAAAAAGAAAGGCAATAGTATAGAATATTTTGCAGATTATCTTAAACGCTTACCTATAAAATTGCCAGATGAAAAACAGGCAAATAAAATAAAAGATTTAGTAAATAGAATTACTAAACTTTATAGGGAAAAATCAGAATCACAGATAGTAAATGTTGAATATGAAATTAATGAAGAAATCTATAAATTATACGGAATAACAAAAGAAGAACAGGAGATTATTGAAAAATCTTAAGATGGGCCCATATTCTACAGACCAAAACGAATTTAATTCTTTGCTTTTAAGTGATGAACAAAAGAGATGGGCAGAAGAAGTTTATTGGGATTTACCAAAGAAAATAAGAAGACTTATTGAAAGGTATCACCTAACTCTTGATTATTCTCCAAGACACTATCCAGATAAAGACGAAATTGCTTACTTTATAAAACCAAATCTTATTGAATTTAATCGGGATTATAACGCGCATCTCTTAAAAAAGGATTTTTTCATAGGGGCTCTTACTCATGAAGTAGGACATTTTTATATATTTACTATGAATCGTTTAAAGAAAAAGATATACTTAATACTTTTTAAGGGCGATAAAGAGCTTTTAGCAGATCATTTTGCCCGCAAGTTTGGGTTCTCAAAAGAAAATGAGATTATCAAAAAAATTCAATCCTCTCCCATCAAATAATTATCCTCTTCTTTTTTATTGATGATTGATAATGAATGATTATTAAGAAAGTCCTTGCCAATAAAACTTGGTAATTCTTGTGCAAGATAACCTTTTACTAATGGGATGCCTACATAAACTTCTTGTTCAAATTTTTTAATATCTCCTTTTTCATCTCTAAAATTTAATTCGCAAATACCTAATTCTCTTAATTCCATATTAATATTTCCGAGTTGAACATTATATTTAGATGGTTTAGAGTTATAAGGTATTCTTGTTCTTTTTATAGAACTTTCACTAATTATTGTAAATGGACAACCAGTATCAACAATCCCTTTACAAAAAAGATTGGGAAAATTGCCATACTTAACAGAAAAGGTTACCATATCTCTTTCAAAACCTAAACTTTTTCCACTAAATAATGGAATCTTAAACATTTTAAAGAACCATTATGCCTTCTTCTTCGGGAACAAATTCTATGACCGTTTTTGCAGGGTCTATATTTTTATGTTCTAATATCTTGTTCACTTCTTCTATAGAATTCCCTGAGGCAACAATCTCCCCCTCTTTGATTGCAACAAATTTATTCAGAAAATCTTTTCTTAAATATTCTTTTTTATCCTGAAAAAAAATAAAATCCGTTTCAAAAGATTTTAACTCCATAGCTAATGTATTAGTGATCATCTTAAAATCATTACTTCCCTTTCTTAATAAACCTACCTATTTTTTTTATATAAATTTGCTTTTCCCAAAATTGAAAATCAAGACGCACTTTTAGTTTTCATCCTGTATTTTCTCGCGCTTTTCACTTTTGCAATAGTATAATTCACTGGATTTTTCAGCTTCATTGAAAGCTGATCCATTTCATATATTCCCATCTCTTTGTAAATTTCATTGTCAAAATTCGGAGGAAGAACCACTTTATTTTTTGAGTGCCAGGATATTTGCGCATTTATGTATCCTTGTTTTAGAGAAGGCTTGTTTAGTTTATTCCATTCATTTAGTTTTGCTTCAACATCTTTTAAATTCATTCCAAGTGTCCTGAAAAAATTTATAAGTATGAAAACTCCTCTTTTTTTTCCATCTTCCATTCCCTTTAATATATTATTTATTACAGGAGGAAAATTTTCACCGGTAAATTCATTCTCTGACAATTCTATTTTTTCCCGAAGTTCATTTTTTTCAGTATTTTCAGAGTAACCATTTGTATAATTTGAATGCCCTGCTTCTTTCCTGTTCATCTCATTGTTTTTATGCCAGTCAATTGCCTGGAGAAGCAGTTTTTCTGCTTCATTTTTTTCAGAGTCGGGAATAAAATCAATTATTTTCACTTTAAGCGGGTCTGCATCTGTTAATTGGAATTCTTCAATCTTGTTTTTGTCGAGCACAGCACTCGCGAGCGCGGTTTTTTCATGAAGTGAATAAGGCATCCTGAATAAATGTCTTGAAGAAACAAGAAGAATGTCAAGCCCAAGAAGCTGGAATATATCTGTTGATAGAATCGTCTCATTGAAATTTTCTGGATTGTTCAGCGAGTTTATTAAGCATCTTGTACAATAAAAAAATTTTTTGCTTGTTGTTTCTTCCATGATTCTTTTGCATACAGGGCATTTTTTATCTTTATATTTTTTTTCAGTTGAACTAAAAGTTTCTATATGCGGGGGATAGCAGTTATCACATCTTACACTTATCTGGTATCTTTCCTGCGATAAATTTTTGCATAATTCGCATCGTATTCCAGTCAATCCTTTAACCTTTGCAAAATCATCGTCTGTATTTATTATCATCTTTTCAAGAATAGGTCTTGAGATTTCTTTTAAATATTCAACAATTGCTCTTGGCCATTCAGGAAACATCTCTTTTGCATTAATATCCCCGATTTTTTCCGGAAATGCTTTCCATGGAACAATTATGTGAAATCCTTTGCTTCCGCTGAATTTAACTCCAACATTTTTAACTCCAGAAAACTCAAGCGATTTAATAATTGCAACAGCTGCTTTTTTGCTATAATCCACCCATTTGCAGTCAATATCTATCACTAAATCCCATCCAGTTCTCAACTCGGTTATTTGCTCTTTTCCAAGCTCTGTTGAAACTCTTAAAGGTTCTTCCCATAACTCTTCTGAACAATGAAAGCTCGTTGCACCATTTTTTACAAAGGAAAGTATATCCATAGGGTATTGGAAGCTGTCTGGCCGCTTGCCAAAGCCCTCAAAATATCTCGGTGAAATTTCCCGGTTCTTAGAGAATTTGAATATTGCATCAAGCACATCTTTTCTTGAATAATACAGCAGGGCAATTGCCCTCACACGCTCCTCTTTTTCTTCCATTTATTAATACACTCGTTTTATTTTAAATACATTTGGTGAATAGAGTATATGCTTATTTGTTTTTATAATGGTTGCTTATTGAATTTTTCTTTAACATCCCATTCTTTTCCACATTTTAAGTTGTTTAATTGATGCTTTCTTTTTTATTTTAAAATAGTTTAAACCAGATAAAAACTCAAGAACCAATGTATAAATGGAGGAGGATTTGAAGAATAAATAATCGCGCCGAAGGCGCGCAAATTAAGGCGAGCCCGAGCGATTGCACGAGCAAAAGAAGTTTATATAATGGGTACAATCACAAGCAGGAATATTATCCTTCTTGCCTTATAGAAGCAATCTATTTTATACTATAACAAAACTTAAAAGTGCTCAAGTGCTTTAGAACTGATGAAAGCTAAGCTTGACAATCCAAAAGTGCTGTCAGAGATAATTTCAATAATCTCTGAATTAGTCACAGAAGTAAAAATAAAATTTACTGAAACAGGTATGGGCATAGTTGCAATAGACCCTGCAAATGTTGCACTTGTTTCATTCCGCCTTCCAAGAGAATCATTTTCAGAATTTGAAGCAGGAGAAGAAGTTCTTGGAATAAACTTAGACAACTTCAAAGCAGTTTTGAGGCGGGCAAAATCAGGAAGCAGCCTTATAATGGAAAGCGAGGAGAACATCCTTAAAATTGATATACTTGACAAAGTGAAAAGGAGTTTTTCTCTTGCATTAATTGAAATTGAGGGTGAGGATAAAAATATCCCTAAACTTGATTTTCATTCGCAAATTCATATAAATCCTTCTGACTTTGTGGATGCAGTTGAGGACTGCATTATTGTTGCAGATTCGTGCTCATTTATGGCTTTTCCAGATAAGTTTATAGTCGGTGCAACAGGGCTAAATTCTGCAAGAGCAGAGTTTTCAGGAGATGAAGTAAAAATAATCTCAGGCGAGTCAAAGGCAAAATATAGTTTGGAATATCTGCAGAAGTTTATGAAAGCAAGCAGAATAGCAACAAAAATAATAATTAATTTCTCAACAGACCATCCTGTAAGGCTCGATTTTATCAATAATGAAGCAGAACTCTCATTTATTCTCGCGCCGAGAGTTGAAAACGAAGACTAATCTGATTTTTTAAACACCCCATTCCTTTCCTTATTTTACATCTTTTCAATTTATTTTTATTGCTTTAATTAAAGGTTAAATTAAACTATATAGAGTCTAATGTATAGTGGATGAAGGATTTGCAGAATAAAATAGGTGAGCGAAGCGAACCAATAGTTAAGGATTATACCTTTCTGGATTATATAATCTTTCCTGCATTTCTCTTATCTCTCTCATTTCTTTTTCATAGTCAAACGCAGGAGGATTTAAATCAGGATTTGGATATGATGAATCTGGAAGTGGCTGATTGCTCCATTCAAAAATAATTAAATTTCCCCACTCATCTACATGAGGCCCTCTGGAATAGCCTGTTGCGCAGCCATTTGTTAAAGCTGTTAAAGATGCTATTCCAACTAATCCTGCTCCAGCAATTAAATTTCGCAACACTTTCATAAAATAAAGATAATAAAGAAGTATAAAAGTTTATGTGTGTTTAAGAAACGCCAATATTTATTCTGCTATCATCCCATAACTTTCCATTATTCAGCATTTTTTAATTGAAGTTGATTTAATTAAATTAATTCAATACTAAATTAAAATATATAAAAACCGAGATATAGATTGGCGTCAGATTTGAGAAAAGCAAATTAAGTGCTGAAAGCACCATTAATCTATATCTTTAAACTCGCCATACCTTTTCTTTACTTTACATCTTTTAATTTCAGATTTCTTTTCTTATAATATAATCTTAAGTATAATATTCTTATTAAAATCCAAAGGAGCAATATGCAAACAGATTACAGATTTGCAAAAGAAAATCGTGGGAATATTTATAAACTTCAGTTTATTTGTTAAGATATGCCAATTAAAAAGAGGACGAGATTAAAGGCAGCTGAAAATTCTAAAGAAAAAAATAAAAAGAAATTTAACAATACTGATCAAGCATTACTTGGATTTTCATTGTTAAATAAGCCATGGGTTTATGTGATTGCTGCATTTTTTATTGTGCTTGCTGTTTCAGGC
>Ga0209542_10005730_pt1 | contig 24595 bp, 24 predicted proteins | sample RifCSPhighO2_01_FD_184028 | JGI IMG/M metagenome (GOLD analysis project Ga0209542, IMG submission 184028) | Soil microbial communities from Rifle, Colorado - Rifle CSP2_plank highO2_0.1 (SPAdes) (version 2) | ecosystem: Environmental > Terrestrial > Deep subsurface > Rock core/Sediment ...
AGGAGAAATTTACTGTTAAATTACCAGATCCTGTTTCTCCTGGTTTTTCATTTTCCTGTATTTCAAAATACTCTCTTATAATATCTTCTGAAGTTCTATTTCCTGTTATTATGATTGGTTTCATGGTTTTTTATATTCTCCATTTACCTCTCTACCTAGGTCATGATCAAACCTTGATCTCCCTTCTGGATTCCCTATTATGGTGATGCTCATTTTCTATTTTAAAGAGAATATAGTTTATAAATGTTACTATTTTATAGTGGCTTATTCTAAATTTTTGCTTTATTTCTTTTCGAAAATTTTGTGTTTGCTTTGTTGTAAGTTTCTCTTTAAATTAATAAGCAGCTAAAACTTATCAGAGATATTCAAACCAGAAAGAAGAATGTTTTAAAGTTTCTGTCTGTTTGTTATAAAACCCTTCCAAAATCCTATGATGTTGAATATGTCCTTTACCACTTTAAAGAAAGGCAGAAATATTGCCTTAACATCCCTAGAGTATTTTAAAAAATATCCTGTAAAGATAAGTCCTGAAAATATTACTATTATAAGTGAAAACCATCTTATAACAGGTATAAAAAGGCCTATATAGATGAAAGTAGCTGTAAAAGCATTCCAGTATTTGTTTCCCATGCTCTTAAATCCATGTTTCCTGAAGTTCACACCAATAGCTTCTCCAATAGGCAAAGCCTTGTTAAATAAATGTTTTCTCAAATTTAATCTGTAATAAACATGGTAATGCATGATTTTGTTTGAAGTAAGAACAACATTGTATCCTTTTTCCATAATCCTTGACATAAGATCAACATCTTCTCCTGCTATCCTGAATGATTTTGCATCATATCCATTTATCTCCTTCAGGATATCCTTCCTGAGCAATGCATGTTTTCCACCCTTCTTTTTTCCAGTAACGCTCAGATAATACTCTCTGGCAAATATCGCTTTATCAAAAAAAGAATATTCCTTCCAGACACTTTCAGGCAGTATATAACGGGAGCATACACTTCCGATTTTTTTGTCAGAATTAATTGTCTTGACCATGTTCCTTAACCAATTCCTTGAAGCCAGCTCACAATCACACATCAATATGCCTATCAAGTCATATTGAGAATTTTCAATTCCTTTGTTCAGAGAATTTGCCAGGCCAAGGTTCTTTTCGCTTTTTATTAATCTGACATTTTTTTTGTTTTTGAATCTTAAATTTATGATTTTAGTACTGTTATCCTTGCTAAAATCATCAACTATGATAACCTCAACCCTTCCTTTATAACTCTGGTTAAGTATAGATTTAACAGCTTTGACAATTGTTTTTTCACCATTATAGTTGGGAATCACAAAAGATACATCATCCATTTTAACCTCAGTCTATGTTTTTTTAATATTTTCTGCAGTTAAACCGCATTCATCACATCTTTTTATTAAAGTTTTCGTTCTATAAATAATCTTGTTTCCACATTTACAGACATAACCTACAATTTTAGCCGGATTTCCGATTACAAGTGCATAATCAGGTACATTCTTGGTCACAACACTTCCTGCACCAATCATGGCATATCTTCCAATAACCAGGTTATTACACAACATAGTAGCATTCGCGCCTATACTAGCGCCTTCCTTGACTAAAGTTTTTTTAATCCTTTCTTTGTTCCATATCATGCTTCTTGGATATAAGTCATTGGTAAAGACAGCACCAGGACCAATAAAAGCATTGTTCTCTATAGTAACACCATTCCAGACACTGACACTGTTTTGTATCTTTACATTATCGCCTATTTTCACATCAGTATCGATATATGTATCCTTCCCAAGATTGCAGTTCTTTCCTATTCTGGCTCCTTTTCTTACATGAGAAAAATGCCATATATTTGTATCATCTCCGATAATGCAGTTCTCTTCAATAATTGCAGTCTCATGCTTGTGATATTTTGCCATGTAAAACCATAATTTATAAACATTTTTAAATCTTCTTTTGTTTGTACCTAAATGGAAATTAAAGGAAAATCTGTGGTTGTTACAGGAGGAGCAGGATTTATCGGAAGCCATTTGGTTGATGCTCTTATAAAAGAAAAGCCAGAGTCAATTTCAGTCCTGAGCAATTTTTTTCTAGGCAACAAAAATAATCTGAAAGAAGCTGGAAAAAATTTTCCAGATTTAAGAATAGTGGACATAGATATAACAAGATATGCAGAACTAAAAGAATTCCTGCAAAACAGCAACACAGATATAGTATTTAACCTGGCAGTTATTCCCTTGCCAACATCACTCGAAAAGCCAAGATGGTCATTTAACAAGAACATAAAAATGGCTTCAAACATGTGTGAATTATTAAGGAAAGACATGTTCAGTACATTGGTTCAGTTCTCTTCATCTGAGGTGTATGGTACAGCAGTTCATATTCCAATGAGTGAAGAGCATCCATTAAACCCAGAAACACCTTATGGAGCAAGCAAGGCTGCAACTGACCTTCTGGCCCAGTCATATCACAGGACATTTAACCTTGACATTGCTATCCCGCGTCCTTTCAATAATTATGGTCCAAGGCAGAACATGGAAAAATATGCTGGAGTAATCCCTCTGACAATAAAGAGAATACTGAATAATGAGAATATAATAATATTCGGCGATGGAAATCAAACAAGGGATTTCATTTATGTCGAGGACACTGTTAATGCAGTCATAAAATTAGCAAAATCAAAGGTAAGGGGCATCCCTATAAACATTTCAACAGGAAAAGAAATAACAATAAACAGGATAATAACTGAAATAGCGAAAAATCTTAATTACACAAGACAATTCACATATAAAGAACCCCGTCTTGGTGATGTAAAAAGACATCTCGGAGACAACTCTAAACTGAAAAAACTGCTTGAGTTCAGCCCGAAAATATCAATAGAAGACGGAATAAAAAAAACAACAGACTGGTACAAATCCAATATAACTCCTTGATATGACACAAGAGATAAATATCGGCCTTTTTGAGAGTCAGCCGGGATGGAAAAGAATCCTAGAACAGGAAAAGGTTCCCTGGACTTTATTTGATTTAGATGAACCTTTGGAAAAATATTCAGTCATAATAGTAAACTCAAAGCTGTCTTCAGAAAAAGAAATTGCTTATCTGAAAGATTATCTGGAAAACAGCGGTTCAGTATTGACAAGCGCTGAAAATTTAAGATTAATAGACAAGAAACAGGAAATATCCCGCATATTCATAAAGAAAATAACAGGCAGTGGTCCATTACTCAGGAATACTAATGAAGTACATATAGAATCATATGGTTATAAGATAAAGAATGCAAACCATGGCACAATAAATAACAGACATCGGGCTGTATTGGAATTGAAATATAAGAAAGGTACTATTATAGCATTGCCGTTTAATTTAAATTCTCTTTTGCTGGACAAAAGATCAAAAAAGCAGTTTTTCTCAAGCCCGCATAGGCCTGTGAAAGAATTAGTCTCATTGGTGTCAAAAGGCAACATAAGGAGAATTATAGTTAACGCATTGCATCATCTCCACTCAATAAGAAATCTACCATATGTCCATACATGGTATTATCCCAAGAATTACAATACAGCATTCAGTTTTCGTGTGGATGTTGACAAGTTTCTTGACGAGGGAATAAATTATGTTTTAGGATTTCTGAAAAAAGAAAAAATAAGGATTACATGGTTCATCAGTGCAATAGATGGAAAAAACCATATGAACGGGATAAAAAGACTTTATGATGCAAAACAGGACATACAATCTCATGCATATGAGCATCTCATCTACAAGTCTTTGGAAGAAAACTATTCTAATATCAGGAAATCAAATGAAATATTGGGCAGAATAAAAAAACCAATAAAGGGATTTTGTGCTCCATTCGGTCATTGGAATAAGAATTTGGATCTTGCATTGGAAAAGCTGAATTATGATTACAGCTCAGATTATTCCCTGGATTATGATAATTTTCCGTTTTATCCATTTATAGAAAACAGAGATTCAAGAATATTGCAGATTCCTATATATCCAACGTGCATAGCCCTTATGCATATGCGCTTGTATTCAAGAGAAATGATGAAAGATTATCTTTCCTATTTAATACAGATGCAGTATAAAAAACAAATGCCTTTGTTCTTATACGACCATCCTAATGATGGAATAGCTGAATATCCTGAAATATTCTTTCATACAATAAAAGAGATAAAAAAATTACATAATACATGGCTCACAACATTGACAGAATTTAGTTGCTGGTGGAAGAAAAGAGAATCTACAAACTTCAAGGCAGAGATAAAAGATAACAATATTAATATAACAACAAAAAATAAGGATAAAGACATTTATATTAGGATTATAACAAAAGGACATAAAGAAATGAGATTGCCCTTAATCAGGGAAAAAATAGACCTTAATAAGATTACTGCAGAAGATATTCCTGAATTTATGGAAAAGAAGATAAAAAAGTCAGCTATATTGAAGTCGCAGCTATCCTTCAAAATATTTTATACAAAAATATTGGCCAGGGCAATATTAAGAAGATTAATATGACAGACAAAGAAAACATCAAGATTCTTGGAAAAAAATATGTGCGTCTTATACTAGATAAAATATCAAAAATAAAAAAAAGGGTAATAAATAATTATGATAAAATCTTCAATAAAGTGGAAAAAGAAGACATAATAAAAAAGTTAAGAGAACTTGGTATAAAAGAAGGAAACACATTGTATGTGCATTCATCAATGAGCTCCTTTGGTTATGTTACAGGTGGACAAGATACAGTTATAGACTCCCTGCTGGAAATTGTTGGAAAAGAAGGCAATATAATTATGCCGACTTTCAATTATATCAACCCAAAAGAGCCAAGACTAAATCTCTTTGATCCAGAGAAAACACCTTGTGAAACAGGAAAGATAGCTGAAGCATTCAGATTAAGAAAAAGCTCAAAGAGAAGTATACATCCGCTGGCTTCAGTAGCTGCAATAGGTCCTATGTCAGCTTATCTAACAGCAGGTCATGAAAATACAAAAACACCATTTGCAGAAGATTCACCATATGGTAAGATGATAAATGACAATACATACATCCTGAATCTGGGGACAGAGCATAACAGCTTCATGCATTATATCCAGGAAAAAGTAAATTTCCCGAATCTGTTCCTTAATGGTCTTTTCAGGTTCAGGTATAAAAAAAACAATAAGATAGAAAATTCATTGTTTAAGATTCATCATCCCTTGTCTTCAACTTATCTGGTAAAGCAAAACAAAAAAACAAAAAAATTAGACACTCATGAATTTTATGTCAACTTATATAGAGAAATAAAATTGAAAGAAAAGGGCATAACAAAGACAACAAAGATAGGCAAAGCCAATGTCAGGCTGCTGAAAATGAAAGGGCTTATAAAATATTCTATCCCATATATTAAAGAGAATATATTGCAACATAAAAAACAATATAACAGCCTTATAAGTACATGGAATAAAAAGCACAAATATTATTTCAGGGAGCTTAAGAAGGAAAATGAAAAATAAAATTATAATAAATTTTACACCAACAGGCATGATTCCTACAAAAAAAGATAATCATCACACTCCTGTCTCTGTTAGTGAAATAATTGAAGATGTTCTTAAATGCGCAAAGCTGGGTGCTTCAATGGTGCATCTGCATGCAAGAGATGAAAATGAAAAGCCAACCTACAAAAAAGAGATATATGCAGAGCTTATTGCAGGAATAAGAGAACAGAATGATGAGATAATACTCGGAGTTTCCACATCTGGCCGGGATTTTAAGGAATTTGCGCAAAGATCAGAATGCATTGAACTAACAGGAAACCTGAAACCAGACATGGCTAGCCTTACACTGAGTTCTTTAAATTTTAACAAGCAAGAGAGCATAAACAGCCCTGAAATGATAGTAAAATTAGCAACAAAAATAGATGAAAAAAACATAAAACCTGAATTAGAAGTTTTTGACAGCGGTATGATAAACTACTCAAAATATCTTATATCAAAAGGCATAATAAAACCGCCTTTTTATTACAATATCTTATTGGGAAATATAGCATGTGCTCAGGCAACACCATTGTCTATTGGTTTATTGTCAAGTGAGCTCCCACAAGATTCTATATGGTGCCTTGCAGGAATAGGCAATTTTCAATTAAGGTCTAATGTCATGGGAATCATGTTTGGTCATGGAGTAAGAATCGGCATGGAAGACAATTTCTGGTATGATGAAGAAAGAACAAAACTGGCAACAAACTATGAGCTTGTTAAAAGAATAGTTGACATTGCCCATAACCTTGAAAAAGATATATATAGTGCAAAAGAAGTAAGGTCATTATTGAACCTGTAACCTTGTCTCTTATGGTTTTTTAAGTCTTTATATCTGGGTTATGCCATGAAAAAGATAACAAGATATCTAATATCAGCATATATAATCATAGTAATCATAAAGATACTGTTAATCTCTGTAATTCCTGCACCGATAGAATTTGCCGATTATTATATTTACTCAAAAATGGCGCAGAGCTTTATATCGTCAGGGAACTTTAATGTACATAATATGGCAGCAAATATTTTCCCGCCATTATATCCGATTTTTATTTCTCCTGCATTTCTTTTCTCTGATTCAAAAATATCTTATCTCTTTATAAAAATAATTAATGCTTTTATTCTAGGCTCAATAATTTTCCCTGCTTATTTGCTGTCAAGAGAATTCCTGTCAGGAAAAAAATCATTTTTAGCATCTATATTGGTCTCTTTAATACCATCGACATTTGCCTTTTCTTCATTTATAATGTCAGAAAATCTGTTCTATCCATTGTATATGTTTTCAATTTATTTTATTTACAAATCATACAAGGAAAAATCATTCAAGTGGGATATATTGGCTGGTGTTTTTATCGGCTTATCAATACTCACAAGACACATAGCATTATCCCTGATTCTTACAATAATACTGTCTTTGATATTCTATTTTATGATAAAAAGAGAGAATAGGATTGTCCAGTTAAAAAGAAAAACATTGATGGGTGTATCAGCATTAATTATAATAAGCCCATGGCTGATCAGGAACATAATAGCATTTGGTTTTTCCCTGAAAGCCATATTAGGTATAGGGGGTTCAGTTCAAGTCCTGGCTTCAATATCGCAAAGATATACTTTGGCTGCATTTTCAACAACATTTATCTTCTACATTGCATTCTTAATACTAAGCACAGGTGTGATATTTTTCCTGTTAAGCATCTCTGTAATAAAAAGGATGTTCAGGAATAAAGATTACTTCAATATTTCAATTATATTTCTAAGCTCTTTTTTTTCATCGGTGATGCTTGCAGCAAATCATAATTCAGGTGTTGTCAAATATACCTTGTTGTATTCATGGTTCACAGGCAAATTTGTAGGCAGATACATAGACCATCTTATACCTCTTATGATAATACTGGGCATCATAGGTTTTCAATATATCAAAGAAGACAAAAGGCTGTTGAAGTATTTCGCTTTGTCTTCATCGCTGATATTGCTTTTCTCTTCGCAGATAATATTCATGTCATTGTTTCCTGTGAACAACATCTCTTTGACCTATCTGGGCATCTTTAATTATATAATTAATCTTGTTTTTCTGCATATAGAATCATCTACCCCTCAATTCAACATTCTAACATTAATTATATTCTCTATATTGTTTTTCATTTTGCCTTTTATAATTCTCAATTTGACAAGGATAAAAATAAAGAAATTAATGTCGTTGATCATGATATTCTTCTTTCTTGCCAGCTTGGTCAGCATAGCAACTGTTTATTTTGAATCCAACAGAAGCTGGTATAACTCAGAGCAGACAAGACTTGGTCTGTTCTTTAATGAGCATAACAAAGATAAATCGTCAAAAGTTTTATTTGATGAAGATAATTGTGGCAAGATATCAAAAGATAAGCAAGATGATATATGCAGCGATACAAGATTCTATACAATCTCAGGATTCTGGATGAACTCTGATATCAGGATAGGCAACACAAGAAATATAGAAGGAATAGGTTACATTGTTTCAAAAAAAGAGCTTGGATACGAAAAGATATATGGCACAAAAAAAGGGATATTTCTTTATAAACTAACAAGAGATTAACACTTGGAAACCTTTTTATAACCTCTCCATAGCTATAATCTGATTAAAATGAAGCTAGTAGTAATGATACCTGCGTATAATGAAGAAGCCAATATAGGTAAAGTTATCAGAGAGATAAAGCAGACCATAGAATCCACAGTAATAGTCCTAAATGATGGTTCAACAGATAATACTTTAAAAGAAGCCAAAAAAGCAGGGGCAGATTACATTTTTTCAAACAAAAGAAATCTGGGCCTGGCCAGGACATTCAAGATAGGTCTAGAAAAAGCCCTTGAATTAGAAGCTGATATAATAGTAAATACAGATGCAGATTTCCAGTATGACCAGAAAGAAATTCCAAGGATTATAAAGCCGATAATAGAAAATAAGGCAGACATTGTCTTAACAGATAGAAATGTTAAAAACTTAAAGCACATGCCTACAGGAAAAAGATATGGTAATATGCTTTCAACATTCATCGCAAGTTTGATAGCAGGATATAACATCAAAGATGCGCAATCAGGATTTAGGGCATTCTCAAGAGAATCTGCTTTAAGGCTGAATATATTATCTGATTATACTTATGTCCAGGAAACCATAATACAGGCAGTTGATAAAAAACTGAAGATAGTTCAGCTACCTTGCAAGTTCAAGAAAAGAGAGGGTGGAAAATCAAGATTAATAAGCAATATAGGGTCTTATGCCTGGCGTGCAGGCTCATTTATGCTGAGAAGTTACATAAGATATAAACCCCTGAAATCATTTGTCATATTAGGAACAATACCATTTACTCTAGGTCTGATATTAGCTATAAGATTCATTATATTTTTTATAAATGGAATTGGTTCAGGCCATCTCCAGTCATTGATATTGGCAGCTATTTTGATAATAGTCGGATTTCAGATAGCAATTCTAGGACTGATAGCAGATACAATTTCAACAAACAGAAGGATAGAAGAGGAGATTTTGTACAAGCTTAAAAAATCATGCATCAAAGATTAATTCTCCTAAAATGAAAAATCTAAACCTTGTATTAAAAGGCGCAAGCATCACATTTATCGGGCTAGTTGCTGCTCGTTTGCTTTCTTATATCTACGTCTTATTGGTTTCAAGATTAGGAACTGAACAATATGGTATGTTAAGCATCGCAGTTGCATTAACATCATTTGTCAGCACATTAGCAATATTAGGCATGCAAACAGGAATAGTCAGGTATGCATCTTATTATCTCGGGAAAAAAGATCTTAAAAGTGTTAAAGGCTCAATCTTGTCTGCATTAAAATTATCAGTACCAACAAGCATAATCTTAAGCCTATTACTGTTGATATTCTCAGAAAAGATAGCAGTGCTATTCTTCCATAATACAAAGATAGCAAGCTTATTAAAAGTCCTGGCTGTCATGATTCCATTCTCAGCATTAAATGAAAATCTTATATCAGTCTTTATTTCATTCAAAAGAATAGGTTATGTTGTTATTGTAAAAGAAATAATTGACAGGATTATTAAGTTTAGTATAACTGCATTACTGATTTATTTAGGTTTTGGCCTTATCGGAGCAACTTATGCATTATCAGTAACAGCCATAGTTATCTCGGTTATTTTATTTTATCTGCTAAACAAAAAAGTCTTTAGGATATTTGATAAAAGAACAGAAGCAAAATTCTACACAAAAGAAATGTTTTTCTTTTCCATGCCATTGGTCTTTAATGCTGTACTGTTCTTGCTGGTAAAATGGGCTGATGTGATAACAATAGGAATAATCAAAGGCGCTGAACAAACCGGTATCTATAATGTAGCATTACCTACAGCAAGCCTTCTTGTGGTTGTCCCTACAGCGCTTATGTCATTATTCACACCAATCATGCATAGTTTATATGGCCAAGGCAAAATAAAGGAAATCAAGAAGCTCTCAAAGAGAACGACAAAATGGATTTTTCTGTTTAATTTTCCTTTATTCATATTGTTATTCCTGTTCTCAAAAGAGATAATATTAGTGGTATTTGGAAAAGATTATTTGCCCGGTGCCTTATCTCTCTCAGTCTTATCTCTGGGTTTTATAATATTCTCAATATCACATATACCAACAAATGTCCTAATAATGATAAAGAAAACAAACCTGCATTTTAAGATAGGCGCATTTACCACATTTGTTAATATAGGGCTTAATATAATATTAATTCCAAGAATAGGTATTGTAGGAGGTGCTGTCTCAACATCAATAGCCCTTACGCTGATGTACATTATTTATTCATATTATGCCTATAAATTTCTGAAGCTGCAGATATTGTCGAAAAAGCTGTTTAATGCTTTCATATCATCAATGCCATCATTACTGGTTATCTATCTGATTAAAGGTTTTTTCAAAACAAGCTTTCTTAGCATAGCTCTGGAATTTTCATTATTTATGATTGTTTACCTGATCATTCTTCTGTCATTAAAGTCATTTGACAAAGAAGATATGGAATTGTTTAATAAAATAAAGATGAAGTTAAAGGGTTATATTTCTGCCGAAGAATAAAAACTTTTATAATATTGTCTAAGCACAATATTGCTATGAAAGTAATAGCAACAGTAGAAGCCAGAATGTGCTCAACAAGACTGCCTGGAAAGATAATGTTAGAAATAAAGGGAAAACCATTGCTGCAGATATTCCTGGAAAGGGCATCAAAATCCAAGTTGATAGACGAAATAATAGTCGCAACAACAACAAATCCAAAAGATGATGCCATTGTTAATTTATGCAAGAAATTGAACTTCAGGTATTATAGGGGCTCAGAAGATGATGTTCTCGACAGAGTGCTTCAGGCGGCAAAATCACTAGAAGCTAACATAATAGTGGAATTGATTTCAGATAATCCCTTGATAGACCCAAAGGTTATTGACAATGCAATACAGTATTTTTTAAGCAGCAAGTATGATTATATATCAAACTTTCAGCCATTGACATTCCCGTCAGGAATAGGTGTCCAGATATTTTATTTGAAAGTGCTGGAAGAAGTCAGCAGCCTTACAAACGATCCTTTTGATAGAGAAAATGTAACATGGTATATTTATCATCATAAAGAGAGATATAAATGCGGAAATTACTCAGCACCAGAATATTTAAAAGACCGGAAATTAAGGCTGGACCTGGATTATATTGAAGATTATGAATTCATCAAAAAGATATTTGAAAATTTTGATGATTTTCATTTTTCATTGAAAGATGTCATGGATTTTCTGAAGAAAAATCCAGAGCTTAGAAAAATCAACGCAAACAGGTATGTTGGAGATGAAAAATACATATAGAGCAGCTATTGTAGGTCTTGGAAGGATGGGCCATTTATTTGAAGAAGATCCATTAATGAGAAAACCATGCAGTCATGCAGGTGCCTATTCTTATCTCAAAGATAAAATAAACATTGTGGCTGCTTGCGACATCAGAAAAGACCGCCTTGATAAATTCAGGGAAAAGTGGCAAGTCAAAAATTTATACCTTGATTATAATGAAATGCTGGAAAAAGAAAAGATAGACATCCTTAGTATATGCACCCATGCACAGCAGCATAAGGAAATCACAATAAAAGCTTCAAAGTCAGGTGTGAAAGCAATCTTCTGTGAGAAGCCCATATCAACGAGCATAAATGATGCTGAAGAAATGATAAAAGTATGTAATAAGAACAATACATTGTTGGTGATAAACCATACAAGAAGATTTGACAATGTATGGAGAAAATCAAAAGAAGTGATTGACTCAGGTGTAATAGGCAATATAAAAGTTATAAACAGTTATTCAACAGCCGGTTTGCTGAATGGAGGAATCCACTTATTTGATTTGTTGAGATTTTACAATAATGATATAGAAACAGTGTTTGCAAAACTGAAAAAAGACAAAAGCACAGATGCATCTGGCACAGGATTACTAAAGTTCAAAAATGGAGCGCATGCATTTGTAGACATAGATTACAGGGATTATGTTTTGTTCCAGATAAATATTGTAGGCTCAAAAGGTTTATTAAAATGTGGTGGCATGATAAGGGGGGATAAAACATTTGAATTATTTACCTCAAAACCAAGCACGACACAGATTGGCTTGTTAGAACTACAAAAAGAAAATTTTCAGGAGGTCAAGGGAGAAATGCCTCTGGTAAATGCAATTAATGAAATAATAATATCTATTGAAACAGGAAAAAGCATAATCTCAGCAGGAGAAGATGGATTAAAAGCCTTGGAGATATGTATGGCATTCCATGAATCAGACAGAACTGGAAAAGAGATTAAGCTTCCATTAGATATCAAAAATAATACAGTGATACCAAGAGAAACATCATTTACAAAAGACGGAAAATTTCCACCAACATATGAAAAAAACAACATATTGCCCGGATTTTAAGAAATGCAAAATAATAAAATGGCAAAACTAGCAATTAATAACGGAGAAAAATATAGGAAACATCCTTTTCCAAAACATCCTATTATTGGGGAAGAGGAAAAAAAAGCAGCCTTGGATGTATTGAACAGGGCTGAATTATCTACTTTCATAGCATCTCCGGGAGAATATTTTCTTGGTGGCAAAAAAATCAAGGAATTTGAAAACCTATGTACAGAATATTTCAAAACAAAATATGCAGTTGCTTTAAATTCTGGCACTGCCTGTTTGCATGCAGCTGTTGTAGCCTGTGGAGTTCAGCCAGGAGATGAAATCTTAGTAACACCATATTCATTTACAGCAAGCGCCACATGCGCATTAATGAACAATTCAGTGCCTGTGTTTATTGATATAGATGAAAATAATTTCTGTATTGACCCGAAAAAAATAGAAGAGAAGATAACAAAAAAAACAAAAGCAATAATTATTGTGCATTTATTTGGCGGCCCTGCTGACATGGATGAAATTATGAAGATTGCAAAAAAACACAAAATAAAAGTTATTGAAGATTGTGCACAAACTCCGGGAGCAACATACAAAGGAAAATTATTAGGTACAATCGGAGATTGTGGGTTATTCTCTTTTACAGAAAGCAAAAACGTCACATCAGGAGAAGGTGGGATGTTGATAACAAACAATGAAAAAATCACAGATATCGTAAGATTAGTAAGAAATCATGGAGAAGCAGTAGTTGCAAACCAGCCCAGACAATATAAATCAATCATCCTTGGCTGGGGATACAGAATGACAGAACTAGATGCAGCTGTCGGCATTGAACAGTTTAAGAAACTGGATATGTTCAATAAAGAAAGGATAAAACTTGCTGAATATCTTGCTAATAAAATAGAAAAGGAAATTCCAGGAATAAAACCTTGCCTGAATAATAAAAATGGTAAGAATGTTTATTTTATCCTGCCATTCAAATATGATGAAAAGAAAATCGGCATTCCTAGAGATTTATTTGTAAAAGCATTAAATGCAGAAGGGATTCCATTTGGTGCAGGTTATGTCCGTCCTTTATACCTGAACCCGATTTTCCATGAAAATAAGCATTTTGCACTGAAACACTTTGCAGAGCATGTTAATTATGATAAAGGAATCTGTCCTATAGTTGAAAAAATGCATGAAAAAGAAGTAATACTTACATTAATGTGCAGGCCTCCGGCAACATTCAAAGATATGGATGATATTGTTGGCGCAATGAAAAAGATAATCACTAACAAAGAAGAGTTATTAAGTTCGCAAAAATCCTAAAAAATTAATTTAATTAGATTAAAAGAATTATTATAAAAGCAAATAAACAGAATACAAAATATTAAAAATAATTCTAATGGAAAAATATCCATGACAAAAACATTATTGATATGTAATGTAAACCAAAATACAGAAAGGTTGAAAGAACTAATTAATAGTCATAGTAAAGATAACATTATAGTTCTTTTCTTGAACAACAATGTAACAAACAGCTCATTCAGGCATCTCATTTTGGATGACATGGCAGACACAAAGAATTTTAAAAAATTAGAGCAGAAAATCGGCTTATTAGCCAAAACATGGTACACTCCAATAGAGAGCAAAACAAAATATTTTGACATTCAGTTAGGAGAGTTAGTTGAATTTGAATTCAGAAAGTTCTGGTCAATCCTGCTAAAAATTGATGTTCTTTTGAAAATAATAGGAAAAGTAAAACCATCAGAGGTAAGCATAATCACTGAGTACAATGAAGATATAAAAATAGTAAATGAAATAATCAGGTTCAACAAACTAAAAATAAATGTCTCTTCGATAGAATTAGAAACAAAAGCGAAAAATAACACTAAAAAGATTCATGGATTGATAAGCAAACTGCAAAATTTATATTTTAAAGCCAATTATCTCAGGTTTAAAGACAAGAATAAAATACTCTTTGTTGGAAATCAAAGGCAGATAGATTCTATATTGAAAGAATTAAAGAAGAAGAAAAATAACACAGTTATTAGGGCAGGAGAGAATCTTGGCAGGGGTTTTTTAAATGAAAATGCTGATTTTTATTTAACATTTAAGGATATTAAATATGGTAGTATTAACGAAATCAAAGAAGATTTTATCAAAAGATGGCATTATATAAAGTTAAATAAAAAATTTAAGAATAATCTGTTCTATAAAGTGCCATTGTTCAATGTAATAGAAGATAAACTAGAGTATTATTTCTCAGATTATTTTATCAAAACAATAAATTATATTGAAACAATGAAATCATTGAAGAATAAAATAGATATCTTAGTGGTTCACAATGACGTTCTGCCATTTGAAAGAACTCTGGTTAAAACAGCCAGAAAAATGAAAATACCGACATTGGCAATGATCGACGGCTATTTGCCGATTTCTCAGGTCAAAAAAGACAAATCAAGATATTTTCCTTTTCATGCAGACAGGATAATATTATTTAATAACAGGCAAAAGAAAATCGCAATGCAGGATTGCGCTTCAGAAAAAAAATTTATTGTCACAGGTTATCCGCCCTTTGATGAGTATTTTAAAAGAAAGAAAATAAAAAAGGCAGTGATATGCAAAAAAATCGGCATTTCTTCTGGGAAAAATGTAATATTATACACAGCAGAGGGCCATAGTAAAAATTTAGCTGAAAGCGCCATATTAGGAGCGATAACGCAGAAAGACTATGAAAAAAGATATTCAGAAATATTCGAATCTATAAAAACCATTCCAAATTCTCATTTAATAATAAAGCAGCACCCATCAGCTTATTTTGATAGAACCTTTATAGAGAACTTAGCTCAAAAAACTAATTTTAAAGATTTTACAATAATAAAAGATATGAAAATATTCAATTTGCTTTGTGCTTCTTCAGTATTAATAACAAGATTATCAACAACAGCATTTGAAGCATTTCTTCTTAAAGTTCCTGTAATAATCTATGATGCTTATACAAACACAAATGACAATTTCGGCTTTACAGAGTTTAATGCTGCCCTGCATGCAAAGAAAAAGGGAGATCTGAAAGAATTACTAAAAGATATCTTAGAGAATGAATCATCTAGAGAAACACTTAAAAAAAACATAGATAAATTTCTAGCTCAAAACCATTATAAAAATGATGGAAAAGCTTCAAAGAGAGTGGCAAAAGCTATTGAAGATATGATAAAAAAACCATTATAGAAACACTTAAAAGCTTTTATCTACTTTAAAGTAGATATGAAAAAAATCATAGCAATCGCATGTGACCAAGGTCCTGCAAATAATATGCATGGCGCACTTGCTCTACTAAAAGATAAGAAAGATTTAGAAATTGTTGTAATATCTGAAAATCCTGCTACCTATACCTTTGAAGCAAAAAGTTTTGAACCTAGAGCAATAAGAGACTACGGTTTTAATGAGTTAACATCAGATGTTGCAATAGAAATATTAAAAAAAGAAAATCCAGATTTAGTTTTTACAGGTATAAGTGCTGTTTCTGATATAGAAAGATTCTTTCTTTATGCTGCAAAGGAAGTCTCAGATGATAGAATCAAAACTGTTTCAATTCTAGACGGAAATGATTTTAGCTCAGTAAAATTAAAAGACACAAAGGTTAGTCCAAAATATAGATTCAGACCAGATTATGTTCTTGTAATTAATTCAGATGTTCTTGAAAATTTAATAGAAGAAGGTTTTAATAGAGACCAATTAGTCATAACCGGATTACCATCTTATGACCATTTAATTAATTTAAAGAAGTTATGCAATCCAGAAGGTATTGCAACAATAAGAAAAGAACTTGGAGTAAATCAAGAAGATTATCTAGTAACATTTCTTTCTCAGGCCTTACTTAAAACAATACCAACATATGCAATAGAAGATCATGGTTATACAGAATTAACAGCATTAGAAGCATTAGAAACGTCTTTAGCTGAATTAAACATACCAAATTTATATCTTTTTGTTAGATCTCATCCCAGTGAAGATTTAGGAACTACAAGAACTGCTTTAAAAGGTAAATTAGAGAGAGTAATTTTAAGTAAAAGTCATGATTCAAGAAGAGCCATGGTAGCATCTGATTTGGTTACAGGTATGTTCTCGACATTATTACCGGAAGCTCCTTATTTAGATAAAAATGTATTTTCAGTCAAGCCATGTTATACATTTGATGACACTACACAATTTATACATAACCCGATGGGATTTGCAGTTCCAACATCTGATAGATTAATTACAAATAAAATCGGGTTGAGCATCCCTGCATATAAAAAAGAAACAGTTACACCTAATCTATATACATTAATGCATAATGATTATATAAAATATCAATTAATACAAAAAAGATCTAAATTGGTCTTAGATGGAATGTCCACACAAAGAGCTGCTGATACTATATACAAAATTCTAGAAAATCAATAAAGAAAATCTTTATAAAATATTCTCCTCCTTTTATCATAAATATCTTTGAGATTAACATGTCAGAAGGAAAGCCATTATTTGAAAAGTTAAGGTATTGTGTAAGGTGCTGTATGCCTGCAACAAATATAGGGATGAAATTTGATGAATTAGGGATCTGCCTGGCCTGCAGGTCATCAGAGGAGAAGATGCATATTAATTGGCTAGAAAGACAAGAACAATTAAAAAAAATTCTCGATAAATATAAAGGCAGTGCAGGAAATAACTATGATTGCATAATTCCTGTAAGTGGAGGAAAGGACAGCTGTTTTCAGCTGCATGTCTTGACAAAAATCTATGGTATGAAGCCATTAGCAGTTACATTCTCTCATAATTGGTACAGCAAGACAGGCTGGTATAACCTGTGGAATATGCTAGACAAATTAAATGTAGACCATATCATGTTTACCCCAAACAGAAACTTGATAAATAAACTGGCAAAACAATCCTTGAAAGGCATAGGAGATCCATGCTGGCATTGTCACATGGGTGTTGGCTCATTTCCATTGCAAGTTGCTGTAAAATTTAACATCCCATTAATAATATGGGGAGAATCAATAGCAGAAGGAACAGGCAGAGCCACTTATTCCAGTCCATTAAAAGAATTTGATAGAGATTATTTTGTCAGAAACTCAGCACGTTTATATCCGGATCAGATGGTCTCTGATATAATAACAAAAAAAGACATAAACTCATTCCAGCTGCCTAACCCGGAAAAAATAGGAAAATTAGGTTTGGTGGGATTACATCTGGGAGATTTTATATTCTGGGATTCTGAAAGGCAAGTTGAGTTTATAAAAAAAGAATACAACTGGAAAGAAGATATTATCGAAGGCAGTTATAAAAATTATAAAAGTGTAGAATGTATAATGGAAGGCATGCATTCTTATACAAAATTCCTGAAAAGAGGGTTTGGCAGGGCAACTGATCATGCTTCCCAAGATGTAAGAACAGGATTATTAACCAGAGAAGAAGGATTTGAACTGGCAAAGCGTTATGATAACGAAATCCCAGAGGTCTTGAACTTTTTACTAAAGGAAACCAAATTAACAGAAAAAGAATTTTATGACATAATGAAGGAGCACAGAAAAAATCATTTGTTAAAAGATTCAGGAATAACAGAAGAGGAATTTCAAAGGATATTGCAGAAGTACAAGCAAAAAAAACGCATTGATAAGTCAAAAGAGCTTTACGTGAATAATTTATAAAGCTCGTTTTCATATATAATTAATCAAAATATGGGGAGTTAAAATGCAGAAAGGACTTTATTATTTAAGCGCGACAGAAGCCATTACCAAGATAAAAAGCAAAGAAATTTCTCTAAGAAACTTAATTAAATCTCATCTAGATCATATAAAAAAGATAGAACCAAAGATATTGGCATGGTCATATTTTGATGAAAACCTTGCACTAAAGCAACTAGCAGACATAGAAAAAAAGATAAGTGAAGGCAAAGTAGGAATGCTTTACGGAATTCCTGTTGGTGTAAAAGATACTTTTAACACATATGATATGCCAACAGAAATGGGAAGCTCCATCTGGAAAAATTACACTCCTGGAAATGACGCCAGAGTTGTCTTTAGATTAAGGCAGGAAGACGCAATAATCCCTGGAAAGACAGTTACAGCAGAATTCGCAGTTCATGCAGAAGGCAAAACATTAAATCCCCATAATCCAGAATACAGTCCAGGAACCTCTTCAAGTGGCTCTGCAGCAGCTGTAGCCTCTTATATGGTACCTTTAGCACTAGGAACCCAGACAGGTGGCTCAACAATAAGACCTGCTTCTTACAACGGAATATATGGAATGAAGCCTACTTTTGGTCTAATCCCGAGAACAGGTATGCTAAAAACAACAGATACATTAGACACAGTTGGCTTTTTCTCAAGAACAATAAATGATCTAAAATTGATGTTTGAGACAATAAGAGTCAAAGGACATAATTACCCCTTCGTAGAAAAATACCTTGAAGACAAGAATAGGCAAAATAAAAAGGATCAGTCATGGAAAATAGCATTTGTAAAAACACATGTATGGAAATATGCAAAAGATTATGTCAAAGATTCTGTTTTAAGCTTCAAAGATAATATCTCTAAAGACAAAAAGATTAATGTTGAGGAAATTGATCTGACAGATAATCTAAAAGATGTTCATGATATCCACACAACAATCTATGATAAGACATTGTCTTATTATTTCAACAAAGAATATAGCGAGCATATGAATCAATTAAGCCCTGTACTCCAGAAAATAATATCAAGGGGTAATAAGATATCTCTGGAACAATACAAAGAAACATTAGAAAAACAAAATGAAATATCTCAGGAGATGGATAATTTTTTTAAAGAATATGATATAATATTGATAAATTCAACATCATCAGAGGCTCCTAAAAAAGGAGTAATAGAAGATCCTGATACATGCCTGATCTGGACATTTTGTGGTTTACCTGCAATTAATCTTCCAGTTTTTAAAACAAAAAATAACATGCCATTTGGCGCTCAGATTGTTGCCAGAAAATATAATGATTATCTGCTTTTGAATTTTGCAGAATTTCTTAAAAATAAAGATTATATAAAAAATGGTACTTATCCGGAAATAACTCTTCAATAAGACTTATAAATTTATTTACTCTTATTTCAGGAATATGAAAGGCGCATTTTTAACAGGCAGGCATATCTTTCTTAGACCATTACAAGAAAGTGATGCAGATGGAAATTACCCTGAGTGGTTTAACGATCAGGAAGTATGCAAATACAATCGTCATGGTCGTTTTCCAAATACACAAGAAAAAACATTAGAATATACAAGAACAGTTGATAAATCTCAAGATAACTTAGCTCTGGCCATTATCGAAAAAACAAATAATAAACATATTGGAAATGTAGCTTTATCAAAAATAAATTTAATAGACAGAAATGCTGAATTATCCATTATAATAGGAGAAAAAGAATATTGGAACAAGGGTTATGGAAAAGAAGCCTGCAGTTTAATGATAAACCACGCTTTTAATGTCTTAAACCTGCATAGGATATCTTCAGGAACGCATGAAGAGAATATTGGCTTTAAAAAGCTGGCAGCATCTTTAGGCATGAAAGAAGAAGGTAAATATCATGAAAATATATTCAAAAATGGGAAGTATTCTAACACAGTTTGGTTTTATATTTTAAATCCAAATCATAAATAACATGAAAGATTTTTTACTGGGAACCTGGAAATTAAATAGACACCTAATATCAGAAGATTTTAATAAAACTTTAGACATTATTAATGAAAGGATTAAACTAATTTATCATAAGTATCCATCTGGAAAACAATGTTTTGATTGGATAATTCCAAAAAAATGGATAATAAGAGACGCCTATATCCTAGATGACCTCCTCTCACACCCTAAAGGGTGGAGTTTCCGGTGAGGGTTAAGCCATGGTGCTTTTCCTGATTTTGAATATAGGAAGTTGTCTTCTCAATATCTGAGAAGCCAATGCTTGATGCAAACTTCCCTCTGCTCCAAAGATGTCCTTGTGGATATCTTAATCTTGCTTTAGGATGGTTCTTAAAGAAAAGATAAGCAGATCTTCCCTTAAGCAATTGCAAGGCTTTGCTAGGAGTTATGGTTAAAGGAAGCCTTACAATGCAATGCAGATGATCTGGCATTGCATTGATTTCGAGTATTTCAATTCCATGTTCATGTGCAGATTTCCTGATGCATGCTTCAATTAAGTTTTTATACCTAAACTTCCTAAACATTTCATACCTGTATTTGGGGCACCATTGCATGTGCCAAATACTATCGCCAATTGAGTGTGGGTGTTTGCTATACCCATATGCATAAATTTGTTGTGTTTCCATTTTTGCCTCCTGCGCAACTCTGGAAACATAGCTCACGCTGATTAAAACTAAGGAAATGCGTGCGCCGATTTTCGCTGCGCACGCTTTATAATCAAAAATGCTTAAGAAAAACTTAACGAAGGAGGGCAATTCCTCCCAGCACTAAACTGCTGGGTATCCTTGCCATAAAAATGAATATCTTGAGGTTATTAAAAATTTCCTTAAAAATGTTAAAATAGAAAACTTAATTGCGGTTCGTTTAACTGACCATTTTCCAGATAAAGGTATAGTCAAACCTGCCAGTAAAGGTCTCTTCTTAAAGTTATCTTTAAGGACTGCAATAAAAGGTGTATTACATGATCTTGAAGTAGAATATCCTAGGTATACTCTGCATTTTTCACTTAACCATGCTGTTTCAGCTCATACAGGTGGTGATTGGAGTAGTAGAAGATTTGCAATAATACTACCATTAAAAGATTTCATAGACAAAGTGATTAGCATAAGTGAGGCGGACACCTGGGTGTTAGGAAACATGAAACTTCCTCATAGTGCTGAGATACTTATGAAAAAAACTACTTACAATGGTTTGGAAAATATTAGTGAAGAATTAAGGGAAAAAAGAAAGAAATATTGGGAAAAAAGAAAAGAAAATGCAACAATCGTTGTATACGATGATGATTTACCAATCCATACAGCAGTTAACAAAAGGCTTAAAGAGAAAGGCTATGCAATTGTGCGAGCTGGTAAACATGGCTGGGATGTATTTACTGAATTTAAAAACCTGATTGATACGGCTGATACTGAATTAGATAATGATCAGAGAGAGATGTATTTCAAGATGCTGGGTAGCGATGGTATAGACAAATATTATAGGTTATATGATAAACTCATTGGAGAATACGGCATTCTTTATGGCGGGACAGGTCATGCATATACTATTTTTGCAGAAATAGAAGAAATTGTCGCTTCTTTTATGTCTAAAAAGCCTTATGAGATTTTAGTAGAATTAGATAAGATTAGAAAAAAACTCAGTGATTTAAGATTAGAAATCTTGTCAAGAAAGAAGGAATTTATGGATAAAGAAACTATCCAAGCATTAGATGAGTTGGAATCTTTTCTTAATAAGATTGAGGATTATTGTAAAAAATTAAACAAAATTGAAGAAGAAGAATTTAAAGAGAAATATGGAGATGATAAAGATGGCTTATAAGATTAAGAAGTTGGAGATATAAAAGAATTTAATGAAATTTAAAGATAGTCATTTGTGTTCTATGGCTATTTTAGATAGCACTTATATGTAAGCCAGTGATCTAAACTAAATCTAAGGAAATTACCACCTTCCGCCTGTTGAAAGAAAGTGGAATGCTTCTTTAAGTTTTCTACGTTCTTCTTCTTTGTCTAACATTCTCTTATGTTCTGCCTTTTTTTGTTCAAGTCCATCAACCAGATCATCTAAATTTCCGTTAAAATTTTCTACGACGTAGTGCATCCTACCATCGGTATTCGAATAAACGAGATCGCCTGACTTATCAATCAAGTCAAAATTTCCATGACGATAACTTCCATAATATCCATAACGATAACGTCTACAAACACCATTACTTTCTGCCCATAATAAGTCTATTGGAAATCCAGCCCCTTTTAATCCAAAACATAGTGGAGTATGAATATCAGGTTTTTGATCTGGAATTGAAACATTATACATTTCTGTAAATTCTGTCGGATCTAATCTTAATCCATATTCAAATTTATCATCTTTAATAACGTCCATTAAACCTGTGATTACAAAAGGTAAATCTACTGAGTTGTCAAAATCTGATTGAGCTATCTCTCTAAGATGTTTCCACAATGCAGGATTATAACCTTTACCCGGATAGACTATTAATCCTAAATCTTCATAAGTTTCTGACCAGTCTTTTATTAAATCTCTGTATAATACTAGACTATTGTCCATGAGATCTAGTGGCAAGACATCTTGTCCTGATAATTCCCTATATGTATTTCCCAAAGCAAATTTAGAGTAAATATTACTTCCATCTATTGGTCCTCTTTTTGCTTTTGGATTTAAAACATTTAGAGCTACTCTTGTAGTTTTATAATCTGATAATATTTTTTTAACTGCTTCTCTCCCTATTTCATCATATTGAGCTTGAAATAAATAACGATCACCTAAGTCGAATAGAGGTTCACATTTAGTTAATTTCATTTTAAGTTATTCTCCTTAATATTTGCTAATATATCTAGAATTTCTTTATTCATAAAGCTTTCTATTTTTACCATTTTAGAATGATTACTTAATTTGTCTGAACTATATAGTTTAAAGACTATACTACATTTAATTAAAAGTTTAGGTAATTTTGGGTTAAATACGATCATTGAATTAATAATACGAAGTACAAAAAATTATAAATACACCTGTTAAAGTTTAATTTTATGAGCATTAACCAATTAAAAGAAGAGCATAAGAAAAAAGAGCTGATAATAAAAAAAAGGTTAAATGATTTTAAAAATATTAAAGAAGAGGAATATTTCTATGAGTTGTTATTCTGCTTATTAACACCCCAAACAAGTGCGAAAATGGCTGACAGGGCAATCCAGCAGTTAAAAGCAAGAAAATTTCATGAAAATAACTTTAATCCAGTTTTGTATTTAGAAGGAATAAGATTCTTGAACAATAAATCAAAATATCTGACAGAGACAAAAGAAAAATTTTCATTGTTAAAAGAAAAAATTTAATTATTCTTTTTTCCATTATCTTTTCTATTTCAATGGAATCTATACATATTCAAACCTTTATATACAAGCAATGCTAAAAGAAAACCTGCAAAAAATCCAACTGATACACCTGTAAACATTCCGCTGTAGTAGCCTGCGTCGTAGGCATAAGCAATTGTATTATGATGGTTTTCTACAGTCGCTGAGAAATCGCTTTTATCTTCTAATTTCATAGCTGTTTTATAATGTATTCGCAGATTTGGGGATTCCTTGTTCAGTAATGCCTTTGCCTCTAATAAAGATATTTTATCTGTATATATCTTAAGATCTTTAGTTTCATAATGATTTTCAGGATTAATATGACTTTTTACAACATTTCTAATATAGAGCCCATCTTGAGAAGCGTCAATTTTAATAGCAGTAACATTACCATTATCAAAATTTATAACAGTGTATACTATCCCATCAGGATAAAAGTTTCCTCTCATGCCGGGTATTTCAAGTTTTGAGTTTTCTGTATCGTTATGAAAGGATAATTCTGCTTGGCTACTAGAGATTTTACCTTGCGGTACTTCAGAAAAGTCAGTCCTACAGCTTTCTATAAACATTGAACTATTATTATCAAATAACTGATTATCTTGGTGATTAGCAGCTCTATCTCTTGCTATTTTGGTAATATCCTGTGCAAAACCGACTGTCTGTGATATATTAAGCAATAAATCCTGAACTTTTTGATCCAAATAAATTCTTTCATCCATTTTTAATTATCTCGCTTATTTGTTAAATTTTATTATAATGCTAGGAATTTGCCTGTTTATAAAGTTTTCTGTTTTTACTATTATAAAATAGTTATTTTATTTGTTTTGATAATATATTTTAAGACTATATTGTATTTAATTAAAAGCTTAATCAAGAATGGGATAATTTTGAGTTAAATACAATCATTGAATTATTAATGTAAATTACTAAAAAATTATAAATACATCTGCTAGAGTTTAATTTTATGAGCATTAACCAATTAAAAGAAGAGTATAAGAAAAAAGAGCTGATAATAAAAAAAAGGTTAAATGATTTTAAAAATATTAAAGAAGACGATTATTTTTATGAGTTAATATTTTGTTTGTTAACACCCCAGACAAGTGCAAAGATGGCTGATA
>Ga0209542_10005731_pt1 | contig 24592 bp, 22 predicted proteins | sample RifCSPhighO2_01_FD_184028 | JGI IMG/M metagenome (GOLD analysis project Ga0209542, IMG submission 184028) | Soil microbial communities from Rifle, Colorado - Rifle CSP2_plank highO2_0.1 (SPAdes) (version 2) | ecosystem: Environmental > Terrestrial > Deep subsurface > Rock core/Sediment ...
AAGAGTTCATATCGACGGCGGAGTTCGGCACCTCGATGTCGGCTCACCTTAGCGCGGCGGCGGAGAAGCTGCCAAGCGTTTGGCTGTTCGCCAATTAAAAAGGTACGCGAGCTGGGTTCAGACCGTGAAGTAGTTATAAAGTGAAAAGTTGAAAGTTTTTAAAGTTGAATGCATTAGTATTTTACTTTATGAACTTTATAACTTTATGAACTTTTGACTATTTGACTGTTTGAACCCTCAGAGGAATTTGAACTGTTTTAATCGAAATCAATCATATCGCAGTAAGCGATATCACGGCGGCTTTGTGTAGCAATACATAAAGAGAAGCTAACTTATATCGGAGAAATCCTATTCACGAAAGTGGAGGACAACGCCGAGGGAAAGATGAGTTGAAAGTTTGCAAAGTTCTTAAAGTTGAAAGTGAACTCAAATGCATTTGTATTTTGAATTTACTTTATAAACTTTATAACTTTTCACTTTATAACTTATTCGCCCGTAGAGACTGAATGTTAGACATCCTAATTTAGGATGATGTCACAGTCCGATAACATGAGTAATCGTGGAAATCTATTATTGTAGATATATAGATTCGCCTTCGCAAAATTTTTGCTATGGCGTAACAATGTGCGTGAGACAGGTTGGTCTCCTATCTATTGCACTCGTTGATTCTTGAAAAGATCTGCTGATAGTACGAGAGGACCTCAGTGGACTGACCTCTGGTGTGTCTGCTGTCCTGCCAAGGGCACTGCAGAGTAGCTATGTCGGGATTGGATAACCTCTGAAAGCATCTAAGAGGGAAGCCAGCTTTAAGATTAGGAATCGTTTAGAACCGTGAGAGATGATCACGTTGATAGGCTTTAAGTGTAAGCGCAGTAATGCGCTGAGCTGAGAAGTACTAATGTTTCGATTCCTGTTAAGAAATTTGGAAATCACAAAAAAAATTGAAAACTGAGTTTTGGGCGACAAATCGGAAAGTCTGTGGTTCCTATGGTTCCGATTGCCCACGGAGCCAGGTTTTAGCGAAATGCTAGCCTGGTTCCGTCCCCCATTGTTCTTTTTGGCGCGTGTGCATTAAATGTAAGCCATACATGGCCTCAAGGCTGCGAGAGCTTGCAATGCACATGCGACCCTTGTTCCTTAGTATGTTTCAATCTGGCTTCAGCTTTTAGTTTTTTAACTTTATAGCTGAAGCCCAAAACCCAGTTTTCAATTGTAAAATAATCCCCGCCTATAAAAAAGACGGGGCAAGCTTGAATATAATGTTCTGGTGCTTTGACGGCGGGGCCACACCTCTTCCCATTCCGAACAGAGAAGTTAAGCCCGCTAGTGGCGATGATAGTCTTTCATGGCAAAAGTAGCTAGGCGCCAGAACAATGTATTTGAGAAAAAAATATACATATTTGAATACGTATTCAATTATGTAATCTATTACGTAATACATTACGTAACTAAAAATCTACGCGAATTTAATCTTGACTTTGTCGGTTTGAAGTAGTATTATCATAAGAAATAAATCCCTTTCGAAACTGTCATGGGGGATTGAAGGTTCAGGCAGATCTTTGACATTACACTAGCCTTGAAAAAGCTGGTTGTCATAGACTGTAGGGAATAACTCAAACGAAAGTGAATTATGAAAACGAATACAAGAGGAAGGTTTCACCTCCTGTTCGTAGATCTGCCATGGTTCAAAACATGGCATCAGATCGTCTGGGGCGCTGCGTTAATCCTCGTCATGGCGATGACTCTCTATTTCTGGGAGCACGAGGAGGCAGTGGGGCAAAACGTCAGGGTCCTCCTAGATCGTCTCGGGGTAATCGTTCGTTTCATCATGAACATCATCAAGTCGTTAATCTTCAATCTCTGAAAATCTGACCTATGATAACCAAACTCTGTGAAATGAAACGTAAACAACGAAATCAGTTAGCAGTCTCGTTGATCGTCCTCTGTATCCTGGTCACGATAACAATCGTCGTTGCCGGGGTGATCATCAAAGTCGTGCTGAGCATTTGTAAGCACGTACCGCCGGTCAATCCGCCGGCCGACACCAACAATGTCAGCAAAGTTATGAGTCAGGAGATTACGACGAACTTTGTTATTACATTACCTTCATTTTCCACGAAGGGCAGTCGGGACTCGGCAGGTTCAACGAACTTTGTTCTTGGGCTTGAGAGCACGGCTCAGTTGGATCTTGGTCAATGGAACACACGTTACTATCTGACCGGACAGATTTCCGGCGGGGTCGTATCCATGACTGCTTCGAGTACGAATATGCTCCCATTTTACGTGCAAGGAGCAATAGCAAATGTTCTTGGCACTAACCAGGCCATCATTAACATCCCGGTTCCGGAATGGACCGATGATCCAAACCAGCCGAGCCAGTTTTTCCGGCTCAAGGAATTAAGGGTGGAGTCTGGCACAAGCACAAATTGAAGTTTAGTCGGTGAACGAGCTGGTTTTCGGTGAGCTCGTAGAAAGTAATCAACAATAAGGTCTCCTTGTGAGCCGTAGATAGGCTCCACCGAGGCCTTTTCTATTTGTATTTTACATACTGAATGCTACAATGCTCTTATGACTTGGGCCCTAAAACGGCAAATTTTTTATATCGTTATTCTGATTTTATTCTTTGCCGGATTTGGATTTTTGATTCTGTATCCAAAGTTGAACAAAGCTCCGACTTGTTTTGATAACAAGCAAAATGGCGAGGAGTCCGGCGTGGACTGCGGCGGGTTGTGTCTGCGAGCGTGTCTGGCGCAAGTGGATCCAGTCTCCATCCTCTGGACCCGCGCATTCCGAGTGGTTCCCGGGCGCTACAATGCGGTAGCTTATCTTGAGAATCACAATCGCAATACCGCTGTTGAGAAAATAAGTTACAGGTTTCGCTTTGCTGATGCCAATAACATTTATATCGGCAAGCGCGATGGTTCTACTTTCGTGCCTCCTTCCGGTCGCTTTGCGGTCTTTGAGCCGGGGATAGATATTGGCAACTCCATTCCCGTTTATACCACTTTTGAATTCACGGAAGTCCCGCAATGGATAATGGTCTCGCAAGAAAAAATTAACCAATTGAAGATATTAGTTTCTAATATCAATTTAACGGGTGAAGATACCAGTCCCGCGCTCTCGGCCACTATCAAAAATAATTCATTCTACACTATCCCGGATATAGATGTGGTGGCTATTTTATATGATGCTAATCATAATGCTGTTTCCACCAGCCGCACTTATATAGACGGTCTGGCGCCGGAAGAGGTAAAGGATATCAGTTTTACCTGGCCTGAACCTCTACCTAGTAAAGTTATCGCCAAAGAAATAATACCTCTGTACAACATTTTCTCGGCGCAATTAAAATAAAGAAAATGATCGACAAGGCTGTTAACAGAATAGATTGGCTTTTGGTTTTTTTTATACTTCCGATAATTACGGCTGGGTTAGTGACCATGAAGAGCTTTGCGCCACTCGAGGATGCGGGAGCTTTTTTTAGCAAGCAGATTGTCTGGATTCTTGTCGGTTTTACCGTCTTTTTCGTTTTTTCTTTTATTGATTTTCGTTTTTTAAAACGTACGGATGTCTTGGTGACCATATTCATTATAAATTCTTTGATTTTACTATTGCTTTTTATTTCCGGATATGTTGCTCATGGATCAAAAAGCTGGTTTGACCTCGGTTATTTTTCTTTTCAGCCGGTGGATATGATGAAACTAGTCTTAGTATTGATCTTAGCGAAGTATTTTTCTCGCCGACACGTGGAAATTCGAGACATTAAACATATTTTTATTTCCGGTTTCTATGCGCTCATACCTTTTATCTTGGTGTTGTTACAGCCGGATTTTGGCTCAGCGATGATTGTATTTTTTATCTGGCTGGGGATGGTGCTTATTTCCGGAATTTCTAAAGCGCATTTGCTTTTGGTTTTTGTTTCCGGCGCGGTAATTTTCGTCACCCTCTGGTTTTTGGTTTTTGCGCCTTATCAAAAAGCCCGCATTTTAAATTTTATTCATCCGTTGACAGATATTCAAGGAACGGGCTACAACGCTTTTCAATCTACGATTGCGGTTGGCTCTGGAGAAATCATCGGCAAAGGGTTGGGTTTTGGTACACAGTCGCGGCTGAAATTTTTGCCCGAACCTCAAGCTGATTTTATTTTCGCCGCTTACGCCGAGGAGTGGGGTTTCATCGGCTCTTTGCTGATTCTTTTGCTTTATGGGGGCATAATTTGGAGAATTCTTTATTCCGCCACTTTAGGGGCTTATAATTTTGAAATACTTTTCGGTATGGGTATTGCTATTTTTTTTATGAGCCATATACTCGTAAACATCGGCATGAATTTAGGGCTCCTGCCGGTCACCGGCATACCACTACCCTTCATGAGCTACGGCGGCTCGCATTTATTATTTGAATTTGCCGGTTTGGGCATATTGATGAGCATGCGAAAATATTTACGGTCGGTGCACCGGGATGATACGAAAAATGAATTTTTAGGAGCATAAATAAGTGAAAAGTTTATAAAGTTATAAAGTTTATAAAGCAAAATGCAGATTATAGACGGAAGAAAAATAGCCAGCGGAATATTGGAAAATGTGAAAACAGAAATCTCAAAGTTAAGTTTTGTTCCGGTTTTTTGCGATGTGTTGGTGGGGGAAGATCCCTCATCTCTTCAATATGTGAATATGAAGGCCAAAAAGGCGGAATCAGTCGGAATCAAATTTCATAATGCGAATTTTTCTGCTTTGATATCAACTGAAGATTTAATCAAAGAAATAAAAGTTTTGAATAAAATACCAAATATGTGCGGGATTATTGTCCAACTGCCGTTGCCAGTGTCGATCGATAAGCAGGCTATCTTTGATAGCATCAACCCAAAGCTCGATGTGGATTGTCTGGGGAGCATTGCTAGTGAGAAATTTTATAGCGGAGACGTCGATTTGAGTTTTCCAACTGCGCTTTCTTGCTTGGCGCTTCTGGACTCCATAAGCTTGGATAATAATCCTTCGACTTCGCTCAGGACAAGAAAAATAGTGGTTCTAGGACAGGGGATGTTGGTGGGCAAACCAGTGGCCGCTCTGCTTAAGTTTCGGGGTTTAAATCCGACCATAATCAGAAGTACTACCGAAAATAAGGAAAAATTTATCAAAGAAGCCGATGTGATAATTTCCGGCATAGGCAAGGGAAAATATATCAGAGGTGATATGATAAAGACCGGGGTAGTGTTGATAGACGCTGGGACTTCTGAGGCCAGAGACAGTCCCGCCGATGGCGGAGTAAAAATAGTCGGTGATGTTGATCTGAAATCAGTCAAAAATATCGCCAGCTACGTCTCGCCTGTGCCCGGCGGAGTGGGACCGGTGACGGTGGCGATACTTCTTAATAATGTATTAAAGGTGGCAAAGTCCAAACCTCACCCAACCCTCTCCTGAAAGGAGAGGGGGATTCTTATGAATAACACAATTTTTTACTTTTTTTATAACCTAGCCCATCAGTCAAACTTTTTTGATACTGTCGTCACTTTTTTTGCTGTTTATTTTATATTCGTTGTAATCATTTCGGCTTTGATATTTTCTTTTTTTTATCGCCAATCATTGCAGGATTTATTTTTTATATGTTTTTCCGGAGGTATCGCATGGATTCTTTCCAAAATATTGAAAATTTTAATTCACACTCCCAGACCTTTTGACGCGTTTGATCATGTCCGACCGCTTTTTTCCGAAGCTGGATACGCATTTCCGTCTGGGCATACAGCTATTGCTTTCGCTATTGCTTTTGCTTTATATTTTATCAATAAAAAAGTTGGCTACTTTTTCATGTTTTTTGCTCTTTTGATCGGCTTGGCGCGCATCACCGCCGGAGTGCATTTCCCGATCGATATTTTGGGTGGATTTGTCCTTGGGGCTGTTGTGGCTGTTTCGGTAAATAAGGTTTGGAATTTAAAATTTAATTAACCTCACCCCTGCCCCTCTCCTGGAAAGGCGAGGGGGAAATACAGATGTATGCCAAGAATCATAAATAATAGACGCAAGATAGAAATTCGCAGAGATTTACGAAAACAACAGATTAAAGAAGAAATTTTACTTTGGTCAAAATTAAGAAATAATCAAACAGGGTATAAATGGAGAAAGCAAGTCAGTATAGGAAATTATATTGCCGATTTTTATTGTCGTGAAAAATTGCTGGTTGTGGAGCTTGATGGTTCACAGCATTTGGATAATAAAGAATATGACAAGAATCGTGAGGATTTCTTTAAATTTTTAGGAATTAAAACATTGCGGTTTTGGAATAATGAGGTCAACAAAAATTTAGAAGGGATTATGAGTAATATTTTATTTGAATTAAATAAAACCTCACCCCAGCCCTCTCCTCTTGAGGAGAGGGAGAAATTCTCTAACATTCTATAACCCCTTCTCCTTTCCAGGAGAAGGGGTAGGGGATGAGGTTCTATTTGCTTATTTTCTAAAAAATGTATAATATACCTATATCTTTATGAGGAAAAGAATAATTTTGGCGCTGATAATACTTATTTTGGGCACTGGGGTGGCTTTTTTTGTTTATAAATCCGAGCCTAGATTGAACAGGAATTTTGAGAACCAGAAAGCTTTCTTTAAGAAATTTCCTTTCCGTTTAGGGTTAGATCTTTCCGGAGGCAGTCATTTGATATATAAAGCCGACATAAGCGCGGTGCCGTCATCTGAAGTTGGAAATTCTATGGAAGCTCTCCGCGATGTCATCGAACGACGCATCAATCTTTTCGGAGTTTCCGAGCCAGTGGTGCAGGTTCAGCACAGTGGATTAATATCTGGCGCGGATGAACAACTGATCGTTGATTTGCCGGGTGTAACTGATGTAAAACTGGCGGTGGAAATGATCGGTCAAACTCCGATTCTAGAATTTAAAACTGAAGCGCCTAGAGATACTTCTCAGACGATCAAAGTCGGTGAAGACGGAAAGGTGGATATAGGTAGTATTGATTTATCACAGCAATTTGTTTCCACCGAACTTACTGGTAGGTATTTGAAAAAGGCCACTTTGGAATTTGATCCAAATACTCGCGAGCCGATAGTCAGCTTGCAATTTGACGAAACCGGCACCAAACTTTTTGCGCAAATTACTAAAGACAATATAGGCAAAACGGTGGCGATTTATCTCGACGGCGCCCCAGTTTCTATTCCGAGAGTCAATGAAGAAATTCCTAACGGCACAGCTATTATTTCTGGCAATTTTACTCCAAAAGAAGCGAAACTCTTGGTTGGCCGATTGAATTCTGGCGCTCTACCAGTGCCGATTACCTTACTTTCTACTCAAACTATCGGCGCTACTTTGGGAGAAACTGCGGTAAATGCCGGAGTTCGAGTGGCTATTATAGGATTCTTGTTGATTACTCTCTTTTTGATTCTTTGGTACCGCTTGCCGGGGCTGATCGCGGTCGTAGCGCTTTGTTTTTATACAGCAATACTTTTGGCTATTTTTAAACTTTTGCCGGTGACTTTGACCGCGGCTGGAATTGGTGGGTTTATTATCTCGCTCGGCATGGCGGTGGATGCCAATGTGCTTATTTTTGAAAGAATGAAAGAAGAAATAAAGAAAGGGCGGAGCATTCACGACGGTATTCATATCGGTTTCAAGAAAGCTTGGACATCTATCCGAGACTCTAATATTTCAAGTATCATCACCGCAATTATTTTGTTTTGGCTTGGGACGTCATTGATAAAAGGTTTTGCGCTCACTTTCGGGCTGGGCGTCTTGGTTTCAATGTTCTCGGCAATTACTGTTTCTCGGATTTTTCTTTTTGCTCTCGGTATTGAAAAGAGTAATAAATTCACCAGATTTATCTTTAGTAGCGGTTTTAGTAAATAAATATGTTTATAGTAAAATACAAAAAAATATTCCTCTCACTGTCAATTATTTTAATGATTGTTTCTCTCATTTTCATTTTTACCTTTGGGCTCAAACCAGGCATTGATTTTAGGGGAGGAGCATTGCTTGAAGTTTCTTATTCAAATTCTCCTTCTGGTCGTCCGGAAGTATCCGAGCTTGAGAGTATGATCAAAACGCTCAATATAGGTCAGGCGCTGATTCAACCGACCGGGGAAAATGATTATTTCATAAAAACTCGCGATCTAAGCGAAACAGAGCGTCAAAATCTTTCGAATGCGCTATCTCTTTCTGGTAAATTCCCGACCGAAGAAAAAGGATTCACTTCGATTGGTCCTTCGGTTGGGCGAGATCTTGCTCGCAAGGCGATTCTTTCCATTATTTTTGTCATAACGACTATCATTCTTTTTATTGCTTTTTCTTTTAGAAAAGTTTCCAGCCCCTCCGCCCTGGGTGGCCAGGGCGTAGCTTCTTGGAAGTATGGAGTCATTACTATTATTACCCTTCTTCATGACATCGTTATACCGACAGGAATCTTCGCGTTGCTATCTTATTATACCGGCGCCGAAGTTGATACACTTTTTGTTTTGGCGCTTCTTACCATTCTAGGCTTATCAGTTCATGATAAAATTGTTGTTTTTGACAGAATCAGAGAAAATTTAAAGGAAGAGGATAAGAGAAGTTTCCGGGAGATAGTTGGGACAAGCACTAGCCAAACCATTGTTCGCTCGATCAACATCACTCTTACGACTATTTTCGTGCTAATACCGCTTTATTTATTCGGACCTGAAACAACCAAGAATTTTGCCCTTATTTTAACCATTGGGCTCTCCTTTGGTATCTATTCTTCGCTTTTCTTTGCGTCACCTTTATTAGTGTTTGTCGAAGAGTGGCAAAAGAAAAAATAGGTGGTACAATTGATATATGATGTACATATTTATAGTTTTAGGACTTTTAGTCCTCTGGGCGGTTTTTGCTTATAATAGTTTTGTTTCTTTGATTAATCGCGCTAAGGAAGCTTGGGCGGATATTGAGGTGCAACTCAAGCGCCGATATGATCTGATTCCGAATTTAATTAGCACAGTTAAAGGTTATGCAACACATGAATCTTCTGTGTTGGAAAATGTGACAAAGGCGCGTGGCGAAGCAATGAATACACAAGGTCCGACTAAAGAACATGCGCAGGCCGAGAATATGCTCTCTGGCGCGCTGAAGTCTATTTTTGCCCTATCTGAAGCGTATCCAGATTTGAAAGCCAATCAGAACTTTCTGGCTTTACAGAATGAGCTTTCAGATACTGAAAATAAAATTCAAGCAGCGCGTCGGTTCTATAACGGCAACGTCCGGGACTTAAATACAAAAGTTGAATCTTTTCCATCGAACATTTTGGCTCGGATGTTTAATTTTTCTAAAAAAGAATTCTTTGATCTAGGGGATAATGATGCCGCCCAGAATCCAGTGGAGGTGAAGTTTTAATTACTAAAATAGCATAATTTATGATCAACGATCAATTACTGGGTTACGTCAAGAGACAATTATCACTAAATGTTTCGAGGGAGGTAATTACTAATAATTTAAAATCCCAGGGCTGGACGGATGCGGATTTGAGTGAAGTTTTCGCGGCGATTGCGCCCGCGCCTGCCACAGCGCCGGTGACTGCGACAGCACCATCATCTGTTCCTCTTTCACCAGCACAACCGGTTCAGACGAATTTTTCTGAGCCAGCTCATCACAGCAAAACTAAAAAAATATTTTCAATAATCGTAGTCTTGGTTCTCTTGTTAGCCGCCGGTGCCGGAACTTATGCCTATTACACTGGGTATTTTGTAAGTTTACCGACTATTTTCACAGAATCTATATCTAACTCAAAGAATATTACAAGCGCAAAATATGACATAAGTTTGGATATTGATTTATCAGAATTACAAGCTCTAAATTCTGCTCCAAATCCTAGTGGCATTGATTTCAAGAAGTTTAACTTTAGCGCAAGTGGGGCGTCCGATATTTCCAATATTGAGAATCCTAAACTTTCTTCCATCCTTTCCCTTACAATGGGTTCCATTCTTGCATCAGCTGAATTGAGAGTGTTGGACAAAACTTTTTATGGGCAAATTACCAAAATTCCTGATTTTGGTAATTTGCCTGTGCCACTAACCTTATCTGCATATCAAAATAAATGGTTTTCTCTTTCATTTAAACCCGGAGATATAGATAAATTAAAAGCTCTTGATCAATCATTTCAAATTGACTCCAATAATTTTACAAATCAGCTTACTCCCGAACAAAGAGATCATTTATTAAAGTTATTTCAAGATGCGAATTTAATGAAGACCACAAAAAGATTAAATCCTGAGACAGTGGACGGAGAATCTTCGTATCACTTTTCTTTTGATTTTGATCGAGACGCTACCATATCTTTTGCTCAATCTGTTTATGATTATCTAAATACCTTAAGTGTAGATAAAAATATTCCCAAACTTCCCCCTTTTAATTCGATTATTGTTTCAGAGTTATTGGATAACATTAAAAATTTTAACGGAGAAATATGGATTGGGAGAAATGATAAGTTGATACATAAACTTTCTGTGAGTTTTGGAATTCAGCCTAGCCTAGCAAAAAACGAGCAAATAAAAACGAAGATGGTGATAGTTTACAGTGATTATAATAAACCTGTTTCAGTGGTTGCACCAGAAGGCAGTACTTCTCTTAACGATCTCTTATTGGTTTCATTTAGTTCTGCTCGACAAAAAGGAAAAGAGGCAGCCCTTAAATCTGTCATCTCAAATATGGGTAGAGATGCAGAACTTTTTTATGAAAGAAGTGTAAATCAATCATATTCTGGTCTTTGTGCCTTCTTTTATTCAAAAAATGCGAAAAAAGATATAGAAGATAAGTATGGTGGAACAGGATTTGTTTGCAAAGATTCTCCCACTAAATATGCAATAGGAGTGAAACTTTCTCCAAATTCTGGAAACTGGTGTTTAGATTCGACTGGTGCCAACAAATCCACAACTACTTTGCCTTCTAGTACTGTGTGTCCTCAATAAATATTTTACTAAAAATATTTCGTGCTATACTTTATCTATGGTCACACCGGAGCTTATACAATACATAAAAGCAGAATTTGCCAAAGGGCGGACGCGCGAGGAAGTGCATAATGATCTGGTGAAAAATGGAGGCTGGAGCGAAGTTGATCTCAACGAGGGATTTCGAAGTGTGATTCCGATGCAAAGCATAATGCAAAGTCCTGTCACCATGCAAAGTTCTTCTTATTCTAAATCTCCTGCTTGGTTTCCAAAAATAATTTTGATCGTTATTATTTTGGGAGGGATATTTTGGGCTGGATGGTTCTTAAGAGCTCCTCTAATGAAGCTATTTAATCCTGAGGTAAATAAGACAGACAATACAGCTTCCGTGCTGAACAATCCAGTGATTGCTAATACAGCTATCGTCAAGGATTGCGGAATTGGCACAACTCCGGACCTCAAAAATCCTCTGACCTATCAGAACGATGCAGTCTTGGCTTGTTTGGGCAATAGCGCCCTGCGTTGCGAAAATGCTAAAGCTAACTTAAACGATGCTTTGTTTCCAACTAATTTTCAAATTATAAAAAACGAGGATGGCCAAAGCTGTAATTTCAAATTGTCCTACAAGCCGGATAGCACCCTAGTAGATGCCACAGGCCAAAAATTAGCCGGGCAATATATTTCCTGTCCGATCAGTATTGTGAAGGTGCTAGACGAAACTAAAAGTACGCCGTCCTTCAGCGCGCCGAGCACTGAAAATTTAGGGAAATATGCTAGCCAGATATACTTCTATGGCACGCTCGGGTTATTTATGGAAACTAATGTTAATAAAAGCCAAATTCAAAGTTTAGGTTGCAGTGGTCCTTACATTGATACGGTCATAGCGAGTTACAATAATAGATAGATTTTATGGCTACGCTTTATACAGAACAATCAAAGAACGTGACTAAAACATGGTTGCTGATGACGGTGTTTTTCATGGTGGTTATAGGATTTGGCTGGTTTTTTAGCATTTATTACGGCAATCCGAACATTCTTTATTTCTTCGTAATTTTCAGCATTCTGATGAATTTTTTTTCGTATTGGTTTTCGGATAAGATCGTGCTGAAACTGGCTGGAGCCAAAGAGGCCAAGAGGGAAGAATACTTTGATTTATACACCAACGTGGAAAATCTATCGATCGCTGGCGGATTGCCGATGCCGAAGGTGTATGTGGTGAATGATAACGCTCCGAACGCTTTTGCGACTGGGCGAGATAAAAATCATGCGGTGGTCTGCGCCACTACCGGCCTCTTGGCAATTTTGAATAAAACCGAACTGGAAGGAGTCATCGCTCACGAACTCTCGCATATCGGTAATCGTGATATGTTGCTCTCTACGGTCGTGGTGGTGCTGGTGGGCTTTGTGACTATTTTAGCGGATGTTTTCAGGAGAAATCTATTTTTTGGAAGGAGTAGAAGTAATAATAAAGGAGGAGGGATGCTTCTACTTATCGGAATTGTTCTTTCGATTTTAGCGCCGATCTTTGCAATTTTAATTCAACTAGCCATTTCTCGCAAGCGGGAATTTCTGGCCGATGCTTCCGGGGCGCTTCTGACTCGTTATCCGGACGGATTGGCGAATGCACTCCGAAAAATTTCTCAAAGTAATCAACCAATGATGAGACAGTCTAGCGCTATCGCTCACTTGTATATTGCCGATCCAAAAGGTGGGTTTGCTAAAAAAATCACAAATCTTTTCGCCACCCACCCGCCGGCGGAAGAGCGGATCAAAGCTTTGATTGGTTAGATTCTCCTCTTGAGGAGTACCCGCTACTGCGGGGGAGGTGGAATACATCCACCCCGTCTCGCAAGCGAGCCATCCCTCAAGAGGGGAATAAATTTCATAATTTCTTCTTTTTTGCTATACTCTCTGGATGGATATCAAAGACGTTGAAAATTTGGCCAAGCTTGCCCGAATCGAACTTAAGGAAGAAGAAAAAAAGGAACTGCTGTCGGATATGGACAGTATTTTAGGCTATGTTAGGCAAATTGAAGAGGTGAATGTTGAACACTCGGTGTTCAACAGTGCAAACAATAATGTTTGGCGGGAGGATGAAATAAAAACGCGTGAGTTTTCTCGAGAGTTAACCACTTCGCAATTTCCAGATTCGCAGGACGGTTTTCTAAAAGTTAAAAAGATTTTATGATCAATCTGACCACTCTTACGATTTCTAAAGCTAGAAAGGCTCTGGATGCCAAGGAATTTAGCGCCGTCGATTTAGCTTCGGCTTATCTCGCCGAGATTGAAAAGAAAAATAAAGAACTCAACGCATATCTCGAAGTTTATGACGATGTCTTGGATCAGGCCAAGATTGCTGATGAGATGCTTGCAAAAGGGGAATCTTTTCCGCTTTTGGGCATTCCTTTGGCGATTAAGGACAATATTTTAATTAAGGGTAGAAAAGCGAGTTCGGCTTCTAAAATCTTAGAGAATTATGTGGCGTCCTATGATGCGACAGTGATAGCTAAATTAAAAAAACAAGGAGCAGTATTTTTGGGAAGAACAAATATGGATGAATTTGCCATGGGCGGTTCGACAGAAAATTCAGCTTTTGGAACTACCAGGAATCCACATGATGCGTCTCGCGTGGCGGGCGGATCTTCAGGTGGATCTATCGCCGCCGTAGCCGCCAATCTCGCGCTCGGAGCTCTAGGAACTGACACTGGCGGGTCGGTGCGAGAGCCGGCCAGTTTCTGCGGTATCGTTGGAATGAAGCCGACTTACGGACGAGTTTCTCGATATGGGCTGATGGCCATGGGTTCATCCCTTGATTGTATCGGGCCGGTGGCAAAAAATATAGAAGACGCAAAAATTATTTATCAGGCTATTTTTGGGCATGATGTTTTAGACAGCACTACTATTTTAGATGATTTAAAGAACCTAGAACCTATCACCTATCACCTAAAAGCTAAAGTCATTGGCGTGCCTTGGGATTTGGTGAACGGCGAAGGTATCGATGCTAAGGTTAAAGAAAATTTTATGCAATCTATAAAAAAGCTAGAGAGTCTAGGATTTAAAATAAAAGATATTAATCTAAAAAATCTGGATGCGGCGCTCGCGGTTTATTATATTATCATGCCGGCCGAAGCTTCTACCAATTTGGCTCGCTTTGATGGTGTCCGATATGGCCTGCATCAAGATGGGAAAAACTTGCTGGAAGATTACATGTTTTCAAAGGGAACTGGTTTCGGCAAGGAAGTTCGCCGGAGAATTCTGCTCGGGACCTATGTTCTTTCCCATGGTTATTATGATGCCTACTATGGCAAAGCACATAATGTTCGCAATACTCTGAAACAAGAGTTTATGAAGGCTTTTGCAGATGTTGATCTGATTGCCACGCCGACGGCACCTTTTATAGCCTGGAAAATAGGCGAGAAAAACGATCCGCTCTCGGTTTATTTGGCTGATATTTTTACCGTTACGGCCAATATTGTCGGCGTGCCGGCTATTTCCATACCCTCGGGCTTTTCGGAAGTGGAAGGAAAAAAACTGCCGCTTGGAATCCAATTCATGGCGCCGCATGGACGGGAGGACTTTCTTTTTGAAATAGGCCAAGAATTTGAGAAATTACAAAAGGCAAGTTTGTGATACAATTTATCTATGCAGACGTCCAACAACATTCTAGGCGATTCATTTCTGGGCTCCAAATGGCTTAATCCGGATTATTTATTTAATCAGGGTGTGGAATTTTTCCACAATCTTTTTAATTTCAATATTGAAAATGGCGATCAGATATTATCGGGTTATCACACCATCCTTTTTATTTTCGCCCTATTTTTTTTGACACTGATCTCCTATTGCATAGTTCGAATGGTAGAAATCAGAAGAAAAGAGCGCAAACACTTACTGCATGAAATAGCTGAATATGCTCATCATCAAGCGGAAAAAGAAAAAAAGTCGCAACAAGGAGATGCAGTATCTAAAAATGAAAGATGGCTCAAGACTTTAAGTTATCTTTTTTCACAACATCAAAGTGACTGGAAATTAGCCGTTATCGAAGCCGATAGTATGCTGGAGTCTCTGCTGGACCAGCTGGGGTTTAAGGGGGTAACTTTGGGAGATAAATTGAAATCCGCCGATCAAAATAAATTTCGCAGTCTTTCATCTGCTTGGGAAGTGCATACGATCCGAAATAGAATAGCCCATGAAGGAACTTCTTTTGCGCTTTCCCAGTATGAAGCCAAGAGAGTCATCGCTATTTACGAGCATATTTTTAGGGAATTTGGATATATCTGACCTCACCCCTGACCCCTCTCCTGGAAAGGCGAGGGGAAAATACATGTTGCGGGACCACGAATCGAACGTGGGTCTTAAGGTTATGAGCCTTACGAGATGCCTCTTCTCTATCCCGCTATAAGCACATTATATATAAGATAGTGAAAATAAGCAAGTTGTAATGAATCAATACCTATGATATAATACATATATGGCAAAATATGTCCAAAGGATAAGGGCTCGAGAAATGAGAAAAGAAGGAGTTTCGATTATTGTAATTGCAAAAGAACTTAATGTTTCTAAAGGCTCGATAAGCCTTTGGTGTAGAGATATTTTACTTAATTCCGAGCAAGTAGAAAAGTTGAGAAAACAAAAAGGAAGTGCTATGGGTCGATGGATGGGGGCGGAGTCAAATAGAAAGAAAAAACGAGATGCTATCAGTAGTGCTGATGATTGGGGCAAACGACACATCAATAAAATTTCTAAAAAAGAATTGTTACTAATTAGTACGGTACTTTATTGGTGTGAAGGTGCAAAAACGGACAGTACTAGTAGTTTTATGTTTGTTAATTCTGATCCAGAAATGATTCTAATTATGAAATTTTTTTTAACTCAGATTGTTAAAGTTTCTCCAGAAGATATTTTTGTACGTATTCAGATTAATAGGATGCATGAAAGTAGAATCGAAACAGTTTTGATTTTTTGGAAAAAGCTGTTAGAATTGAAAAGTTCTCAAATTAGAAAACCTTATTTTGTAAATACTAAGGTAAATAAGGTTTATGAGAATTATGATAAATACTACGGTGTTTGTAGGTTATTAGTTCGTAATAGTAAACATTTGAAATACAAAATGTTGGGGCTAATCAAAGCCCTAAAGAACGAAACTATGTCGACGTAGCTCAGCTAGTAGAGCATCTCACTCATAAAGAGAAGGTCGCAGGCGCGCACCCTGCCGTCGACACCAAAACTAATGTCAGCTTTGAAAATTTACCATTTTATGTATAATGGTCATATATCCTTTATATATCTAAAGAGGAAGAAGAAGCAATTTGATGAGAGGATCAAAAAATTGCGGCTGTAGCTCAACGGTAGAGCGCCGCCCTGTCACGGCGGAGGTCGTGGGGTCAGCACCCATCAGTCGCGCAGTAACGGACAGAACACCCCGATTGGGGTGTTTTGCCGTTGTGGGCTTTGATTATTTTCCAGTTCCAACCGACTTATTTCGCTTTCTACGGCATTTCTCTTTTTTGCTATTGGTTCTAGCCATTTACATTGAGAAATAAAGAGTTTTTTGTCTTTTATGATGTAGTTCCAACCGAGTGCGGTGAAGATGCCTTTTTTGTCGTCTATGGTCGTTTCTGGGTCCTCAAACTTGGCTTTTGCCATATGTGCGAAGTCAAACACTTGCTCTGTGTATTGGAGCCATCCTAAAGCCCTGCTTTGTGTTTCAGATACTTTCTGTTTCATTATGGCAATCTTCTCGGTCAATTCCTTTTTTCTCGTGGTGTATTGCTCATCATCTATAAGTTCACGAACTCGCATTGTGATTAAGCTATCAAGTTCTCTCTGTGAGACCTCAAGAGAGCTTAGTTGGGCTTTATAAATGGCTTCACGCTCTTTTGTCTCATCAGCGTGCTCTTCTTCCAAAATTTTCAAAGCCCAATTTCTGAATTTATCTGAAATCGTGTATTTACTTATTTCTTCTCTTATCATATCCTCTACATCTTTCAAAGGGATGTATGCTTTTTGGGTGCAATTTTCGGTTCCTTTTTTGCGATGAGAGCAATAGTAGAATGTGTAATCTTTCAGCTCGTTTTTAGTTTTTACTAATTTAGTTTTTGTGCAAGCAGTAATTCCACTACTACATTCTCCGCATATCATTGTGCCTGTGTAAGTGAATATATGGCTTCTAGCTCTCGGCTTGCCGTATTTTCCAAGTATCATTTGCATCTTATCAAACTCGTCAGTCGTTATCATTGGCTCGTGTGTGCCATTTTCTGTGTTGCCTCTGTAAAGATAAAGTCCTGTGTAAAAGATATTGGTAAAAATACCATACATAGTGCTTTTATTAACTGGTCCACCTCCACGATGTTTGCCTTTGCGTGTTCTTAAGCCCCAATCATCATTTACTATTCTTAAAAGTTTAGGAATGGTGTATTCGCCAGTAAGCATTAACTTCCAAGCTCTCTTTACGAGGTCATAGCGTTCAGGGTCATTTTTTATATAGTTTTCTCCACGAATTTCAAATTTAGAATTAAGGTATCCAAGCGGTGCGAGGATAGGAGCTTGCCCTTTCGCAATTTTACTATTCAAGCCTCTACGCACACCAACTTTCATATCTAAAATGAACTGGTTTGCACTACCGCTCTCTACGCTAAATATAATTGCATTATCACTGGGTTTGTATTCTCTGGAAGGGGTCAAGATTGATTGGATTAACCCCTGTTGAAGCATCCACTGAAGTTTGCCACTGTCTACTGGATTTCTTGAAAGGCGATTTAGGTTCCAGCAAATAATTCCGTTTGCTTCGCTCTTTTTAATACGCTCAAGCATCGCATCAAAGATAGGACGCTTGTTTGGTTCTTTTGCCGAACCCTCCTCAGTTAGCACATCTACTACTTTTATGCTGTATCGCTTTGCGGTGGCTTCATCTTCCCGCAATTGGTCAGGGATAGATTGGACCTGCTTTTCTTCGCCCTCTTGGGACTTCCTTGCATAAGTGAAGTATTTAATTTTTTTGTAATCGTTGTTCATAATTTATTTTATTAAACACAAAAGGGCACCCTTGGTCTACCCGCTATGCAAAGATGCAGAACGGACAAGGATACCCATTTGTGTAGATAACTAATAAAAGTTGTCTTAAAATAAAATGCATCTTTGGCTGTAAAACGGGTAGACATATACATTATATACCTTTTTCCAATGAAGTTAAGCTGATAAGTTGATAACTTTTAAGGGCATTATCAATGAAAACTATGTTGTTTGAATAGGGTAATCCGCTGGTTAATTCGGAAGCCATTTTGAGTTTTTTGGTAAATCTTTCTGGGTGGTCTTTATTCCACTTATTAAGTATGATGCCTTTTATTTCTTTTGCTCCTATATCTAGTATGCTAGTTGCTAAAGCATAAGACACAAGGGCGTTGTCCATACTATACGCTTTTATATTTTGCTTCGTAGCTTCATCGGTGATGTGCAAGAATAGTTTCAATCTATCAATTTTGCCAAAAAGTGAAAGCTGATTCTCTGGTCTTTCTATGAGCTTATTCCAAGAGTTGAGAATGAGATTTTTAAGTAGGTTTGGTGTAAATAGGTCATTAAAAATTACTTGAGTATCATATTTTCTCCCGAGTGTTGCATTTATTACTCGTTTAGTTGTTTGGGTTTTCTTTAGACGATACTCATAGCGAAATATCTCTCGGTCTTGTAGCTTATGTTGCTCAATAAACACTTTTTCGTAATCTATACGACCTTTATCACTTCGCTTATTTTTTGGTCGTAAAGAGTCGGAAACTTTATCATAAAAAGAGCGTTCTATTGTCCCAGCGTAGAAGTTCAATACACGCCCACCATTCTTAAATTGAGTTTCCATTACATCAACAACCTTACTTATATCCATACGCCCTAGTTCTCCTAGTATCTCTCGCATCCGCATTGTTTTTGGCAGAAGTATGTTCTTGCAAGTGTGGACCGCTTCCAATGTTGCATTTTCCTGTGCTTCGGTGTTTATAACGATGCCGACACTAGCGAGGGCTCTTTTCAGTGCCGAGAGTATCCTTTGTTTGTCGTTTTCGCCTACTTCTTGCAAACTATTCCAATACAGCAGTTTCGGAGCTGAAAATGTGATTTTTAGGATATAGATTATTCTGTTGGCTTCTTTTGATAGAGTTTCAAACACTTCTACTCGGGGTATATACTCATTGCTAGTTTTTGGATGCAGAAGGAACTTTCTAAGGTATGAACGATTAGAATTTCTGGTCTGTATCTCTGTAGGTGATAAATCTTCGTATTTTCTACAATTTAATTCTGGTAGAAACAATGACTTATTTCTGAATTGAAACTTATTCGGTCCGTATATTTTGATAATTATAGTATCCATAGTAATTTTTTATGTTGTCGGTGTTTTTCAAGGAATCCTGCAAGCAGGTTATTTTTGCTTTCGCAAAAGTTCTGCTTGCTTTTCATCTTCTTTCGGACGATAGATTATAGAAATCAATCGTAAGAGCTTAATGCCGTTTTCACGAGCATCTTCTTTACTGATTTCTACTCCAAAATACTCCTTATAAAGCTCTTGGAACTCTTTGATTTTCTCGTCTGATAAAGCCATATTAGTTAATAAAAAACCCACTATTTACTTGGCAGGTTCTTGAACGCCTTGAGGCACCTGCCGAGTAAGCAATGGGCTTATCTCTTGCGTTCAAGATATATACCAGCCAAACAAAAAAGGCTTATTATAAGCCTATATTTTTGCTATGTGAGTCACAGGTGACTCATTTTTGAGTCAATTTATCTCAAAAAAACCTAGGATTTATTCTAATTTTCTTGTCTTTGACCTCTAATATCTTTAGACCAAGTTCTCTCAGAGTTTTAGTGTTTATGTCTTCAACTGCATCATATATCACCCTACTTTTGTTCTTTATGGCAACACCTTGGATTGCCTCATAGACAGTTTCCCAGCTAATCCAATCTCCTGTGATTGGTTGTTTAAACATATATTTACAAATTTCAGATTGATTAGTATTCGCAGGTAGCTTAGTTTTTTGGTTTCCAAAGATGACCTCGTCTTCTTTGGAGTAAGAAAAATCAGAAATTCTCAGTTTTTTTGTATTTTCTTCAGGATTTTTCTGTGGGTCTACTACTCTTTTTTGGTAAACATCGCCAAGTTCGTCATAGAATTTATTAAACTTTTTACGATTAATTTGCACTTCTATGTTGCAGTCCCAATGTATTGGGTCATCTCTTAGTAATTTATACTCTGTAATGTGGTTATGAACTTTTAAGTATTCTACGGCTTTAAGACGGAGACCAGCATAACGGTCCATTAAATCTGAAGATAGAGCTGGCATTAGCGTGCTGTATCTTATTACTTTTCGTGTTAATGGTATGTAAACAATGTCATCGGAAGTCATTTGTAAAGATTCCATAATGTCCATAGAAACATCGGAAACAGCTAGAAAATTGTCGGAGCTTAATAAATTTAGTTCTGTCATAAGTTTCTCAAGATAAAACCTACTATATTAGGCGATTTTACCACACTTTCCTTGAAAAATAAAGATTTTCTTGGTATAGTGCGTAAGCTGACAGATAAATAATAAAAGGCATTCATTTTGGCAGTTTTGCCGTTCATCGTGACCAGTATTGGCATTCCAATACGAGGCAACACGATGAGCGGTGAATGCCGTTTATCTGTCAGCACCTCGTTATTGGGGTGCCAATTTTGTTTTAGTGGCACTTCAATAAGTGTCACTATGTCACTAAATCTTTCAGACAATGAAAAAAGGGATGTAATAAAATACTTGGAGGCAGGAAAGCCACTACCAGATAAGTATCGTTTTTTGCTCTTCAAGGATGATAGAGAGGTTGAGCTTTTGTGGAATGGAAAAACAAACGAAGTCACGAATGTTGTTTTGCCCTTTCAAACTATTGAGCAGATTGATGAGCCGAGGGGTGAAGATAAAATTGGCTTACAGGATTCACTTTTTGATAATTCTGGTAGACAAATAATTGGCTGGACCAATAAACTTATTTGGGGAGATAATAAGCTGATTTTGTCGTCTCTTAAAAATGGACCACTACGCAAAGAAATAGAAGCACAAGGTGGTTTGAAATTGATTTATATAGACCCCCCATTTGATGTTGGGGCGGATTTTTCTATGGATATAAAAATTGGAGAAGGTGATGAGGAGGAAAGTTTTACAAAAAAACCGTCAGTTATAGAGGAAGTTGCTTTTCGTGATACTTGGGGCAAGGGTGCTGATAGTTTTATTACAATGATGTATGAACGACTAAAATTGATGCACGATTTGCTTGCGGAAGATGGAAGTATTTATGTTCACTGTGATTGGAGAGTGAGTGCCTTTATGAAGTTGGCATTAGATGAAATTTTTAAGAACGGGTTTCAAAGGGAGATTATTTGGAGAATAGGGTGGCTTTCTGGTTATAAAACAAGGGCGAAAAATTGGATTAGAAATCACGATACTATATATTTTTATACAAAAAATAAGGAGAGTTTTACTTTTAATAAAGAATATATTCCTTATCCCGATGATTATTTGCGGAGGGATGGTAATAGACCTGAAGGAGATGGGTATCCAATAGAGGATACTTGGAATTGTAACAATATAGATAAACTAGATTCAATACAAATTATGAGTTTTTCTAGTGAAAAAACAGGTTATGCTACTCAAAAAAATGAAAATTTATTACACAGGATTATAAAAGCATCTTCCAATAAGGACGACTTAGTGGCTGATTTTTTTTGTGGGTCTGGAACGACAATGGCGGTTGCTGAAAAACTTGGTAGGAAATGGATAGGTTCTGATTTAGGTAAATTTGGTATTCATACCTCTCGTAAAAGATTGATAAATGTTCAGAGAGAACTCAAAGAAAAAGGTATAAATTTTAGACCTTTTGAGATTTTGAATGTTGGCAGATATGAACGAGAAAACTTTCTTGCAGTAAATGGTGATTTGCGCGCTGAACAAAAAGCTAAACAAGCACATAAGAAAGAGAAAGAATTTATAAAACTTATCATATCTGCTTATAAAGCAGAACCCGTTTCTTCTTTTATAAATATCGTAGGCAAAAAGCGAGACAGGTTAGTAGCTGTTGGTCCAATAAGCACTCCAGTATCTTCACAATTAGTCAAAGACATTGTTAAGGAGTGCAAAGAGAAAGGTATCACTAAAATTGATGTGCTGGGCTTTGATTACGAAATGGGCTTAGATTTTCAAGAATACAAAGATGACGGTGTTGATATTTCTTTCAAGATAATTCCCAGAGAGGTTTTTGATAAAAGAGCTGTAGAAAAAGGTCAGGTTAAATTCTATGATGTCGCCTATATTGAGGTAAAACCAGTTATAAAAGGCAGAGGGAATAGTAAAGAGCTTTCTATTGAATTAACTGATTTTTCTGTTTTTTACAATCAAGACAATACAGGTGAAATTGAAGAAGAATTACGAGCAGGTAGTTCCAAGATTGTTATTGAAAGTGGGCAGGTGATAAAGATTTCAAAAGATAAGGAAACTGAACTTATAAGCCGTGAAGTTCTAACTAAAAAATGGAGCGATTGGATTGATTATTGGGCAGTGGACTATAACTTTGCTGATAGAAAAGAATTTGTCAGGGTTATAGAAGATGGTAAAGAAAAAGAAATTCCGACAGGAGATTATATTTTTGATAATGAATGGCAAGAGTTTAGGACCAAAAAGAAAAGAAACCTTGAGCTAGTTTCTGCTCCGAAAGAATTACCCAAAGGGAATTATAAAGTAGCTGTAAAGGTTGTAGATATTTTTGGTAATGATACTACTAGAGTAATTGATGTAAAAATATAATATGGCACTACATAAAGATTTTCCAAAAGACCCATACGCAATCCTAGACCCTAGTATTAGGTGGTTTCCTGCCGATGAAGTTTTGCGAGAAAAAGGTTTTGATAAGCTCATTCCGCCACTTGTAGCAACTCTACGAAAGGAAGTAAGAGAATGGAGGAATAGAAAATATGATGGTGCTAGTGAGACATCAAAAGCACTTCTAAGTTGGTGGTTTAAGGAAGAACATATTATTTATAATAAAGATGGCTCATCCTATAATTTCCGATATTATTTTGCTCAACGAGAGGCATTGGAGACAGTTATATGGCTTTATGAAGTTGCTAAGGTGAAAGATAAATATGATTTGATACGATATAACTCCACAGGAATACTCAGCCCACAGATGTTTACCGAGGATTGGCTTAGATTTGTCATTAAAATGGCTACTGGGGCAGGAAAGACCAAGGTAATGAGCTTGGTGGTTGCTTGGGCGTATTTTCATAGATTGTATGAACCAGATTCGGATTTGGCGAAGAATTTTCTTTTAATAACTCCTAATGTTATTGTCTTTGAAAGAATCAAGAATGACTTTGCAGGTAATAGGATATTTTTTACAGACCCAGTATTGCCAGACAATGGTTATCAAGGTCAAAATTGGCAAGATGATTTTCAAATAACTTTACACTTGCAAGATGATTTAAGAGGCATTTCTAATACAGGCAACATTTTTCTAACTAACATCCATAGAGTTTTTGAAAGTGATGTAAATGAAGCTAGTGAAGAAGATGAGGACACCTCAGAATACTTTTTAGGAGATAAGCCAGTCATTAAAACAAATGATTCAATAGTGGACTTGGGAATGATAGTAAGAGATATAGATGAACTTATCATTATAAATGACGAAGCTCATCACTTGCACGACCCTAAATCAGCGTGGGTTAAATCTATTTTAGATATAGACAATCGTTTGAAACAAAAAGGCACAAAATTATCATTGCAATTAGATTTGACCGCTACGCCTAAAAAGAACGATGGTTCTATTTTTGTGCAAACTATTTCTGATTACCCACTTGTTGAAGCAATACATCAAAGGATAGTAAAACAACCTGTTGTCCCCGATGAAGCGAGTAGAGGAAAATTAAAAGAGAAGCAAAGTGCTTTGTTTAGTGAAAAGTATAGAGATTTTATAAATCTCGGTGTTGAAGAATGGAAAAAGGCATATCGGGAACACAAAAAAACCAACAAGAAAGCAATTCTTTTTATTATGACGGACGATACAAAAAATTGCGATGAAGTGGCTGAATACATAGAAACAAGTTTTGCTGACTTGAAAAGTGCTGTTTTAACTATTCACACAAATAAGAGCGGTGAGATTTCCGAAAATGTAAGTGGTAAAAACAAAGATGAGTTGAATATCCTTAGGAAGCAAGCCAATAATATAGATAGCTTAGATAGCCCCTACAAGGTGATTGTGTCTGTTATGATGCTCAAGGAGGGCTGGGATGTTAAGAATGTGACCACAATAGTTGGGTTGAGACCCTATGCTTCAGATTCTAAGATATTGCCAGAACAGACGCTCGGTAGAGGTTTAAGACGGATGTATTTTGGTAGGGAGGATATTGATGAATATGTAAGTGTTATAGGAACGCCTGCTTTTATGGATTTCGTTGAATCTATCAAAGGTGAGGGAGTATTGCTTGAGAAACAGCTTATGGGTAGTGGGTCTAAACCGATTACACCTATGGTCGTAGAAATTGATAAAAATAATCCAAAGAAAGATATAGAGAAACTTGATATTGAAATTCCAGTAATGTCTCCGAGGATACAAAGAGAATATAAAAATCTTGCAGACCTAGATGTTTCTAGTTTTGGTAATAAGAAAGTTAAGATAAAAACTTTTTCCGAGCAAGAAAAAAG